>ERZ777011.2320-NODE-2320-length-15642-cov-2.905562_pt1 | contig 15642 bp, 12 predicted proteins | sample MGYA00374964_ERZ777011 | MGnify/ENA primary metagenome ERZ777011 (study PRJEB29310, sample SAMD00008975) | mouse gut metagenome | study: EMG produced TPA metagenomics assembly of the Metagenome analysis of fecal microbiota from mouse which was promoted...
AAGCAAAGCGCTTTTGGACGACGCCAAAGGGGCCGGCTTTACTTACGACACGTCCGCCGAATACGATGTCTTTGTGAGCGAGCTTGAAACTGCCGCCCAGTCGGCCGGGGTCAGCGTGGGAGAGTATTACAAGAACACCTTTGGCGAATATGCCACGAAACAGAACGTAGAGCCCTTTGTGAAGGAGGGACTGCTGGTAAGCGCATACCATGACGATTTAATGGTAAAAAATGTGCCTTCCGAAGAAGAAATAAAGGCATATTATGAAGAAAATAAACAAAATTATGACAAGGTAGATTTCAGGAGCTTTAATTTTAACACTGAGATTGCCGAGGACGCCTCCGAGGAAGATATCAAAAAAGCCATGGATGAACTTAAAGTGAAGGCGGACGCAATGATGGAGGCGCGTAAGGGCGGGGAAGATTTTGAGGCCCTTTGCCTTAAAAACGCATCCGAGAACACAAAAGAAAATTACGAAAATCCCGATACGGAATATAGCCTCAGTGAGGGACGAAACTACAGCAATATTTCCGCCGTTATGTCGGATTGGCTTTACGACGAGAGCAGAAAAGCGGGAGATATTACGGTTTTAGCAGATGAAACTTATCATCAGTATTATGTGGTGGAATTTGTAAAAAGGTATTATGATGAAGCGGACGACGCAAATATTTCAAATACCCTGGCAAGCGAGAGAGTATCCGAGTATACAAACGGCCTTGCGGAAAACTATCAGGTGACGGATGTAAAAGGAGATTTGAAATATCTGACAATCAGTACGGAGGAAACTGCGGCGGACAGCGCTGCGGATGACGCCGCTGACAGTGCGGATGAAGCGGGCACGGAAACAGACGCGGATACGGATGCCGGAAACGACACGGATTCTAATGCGGATGCAGCTTCCGGCGGTGATGCGGATACGGAAGACTCAGGTGCGGAAGAGTAAATCATTTTAGTAAATGAACAAAAATTGGGGACTCCATGGGAGTCCCTTATTTATGCACACGGGCGTCCAAAGGAAATATGTCAGCAAGCTGACGGACGCCCGGCGCGCGAGTAGGGAGAAAACCTTCCCTACTCGATTGCACAGGACCGTGCAGAGGAAATATGCCGCTAAAGCGGCGCACGGGCCGCGCGGCGAGCAGGGAGAAAATCTTCCCTGCTCGATTGCACAGGCCCGCATAAGGAAATTTTACTGAAATGGTTTGGCAAAAGAGCCTGCCGGGGAGATGGGTTCGCCATTTGAAACCAGATGATAGACATCACCCATAGTCTGTACCCTGAAATAGGCTTCCGCTCCCCATCGTTCCTCGCTTGAAAGGATGGTAAGCGAAGTGGTTGGCAGGAAAAAGCCGTGTACCAACAGCGGAAACGGAATATTCAGCAGGTGGGAGAGAACGATGCAGGTAATGCCCAGGTGGCAGAAAATGACGATAACAGGTTCTTTATCATCCTTTTTCAGGGCTTCAAAATATTCCGGGCTGTCCGGATGGGGCGTGGCGGCGCGCAAAGGTTCTTCGGCCCCTTCCCCAGTCATAACTTTATAGTATCGCTTTTCACGTATGTAGCCGTAGGAGGATAAAAGCCGGTCAAAATTTTGACATACTTCCGAGAACTTAGCGGCAATTTGAGGGTTTTGCTTCATCACATCCGCTTCCACCCATTTTAGCGGGTCGAACATTAAAGGCTCATTGGTCCAGTAAGATGGAACAAAATCCCAGGGAACGCCGTGCTTTCCGGTGACAGGATCATCAATAACATAGGAAAATTCCCGCATCCATTCTAAGGTGACGGCCTTACGGTTCATTTTTTGCAAGGTACAGGAGGCGGTGTCTTTCGCGCGCCCTAAGGGAGAGCAGTAAAAGTCGGTTACCCTCCACTTGCTGATGCGCTCCGCTAAAAGGCCGGCCTCGCGCCAGCCTTTTTCGGTCAGGCTGTCATGGGCATAGTCAGGTTCGCCGTGGCGGACAAATATGATTTTCATTTGGCAGCTCCTTTCAATTTGATAAGAAAATTATACCAGAGGCCGGGGCTTTCATGCAATACATAGAAGGCTTCCGGATTTACCTTATCTTGCTATGAAAGAAATAATCCGGTACAATAGATTTGTTTGTGAATATGATTTGTCAGTAAAACTTCGGATTTAATATTAAGAATATCTTAACTATTTTCCTTACTAACACTTAAATTTTATATGTTTTACTGTTTATAGTAAAGCAGAGTAAGAAAATTTTTGCCTGCGCCCCAATTTGAGGGCTGATGGCAGGAATGGGGGATTAGAATGACGAATATTTTAGTTTGCGATGATGATAAGGAAATTGTGGACGCCATTGAGATTTATCTGAATCAGGAAGGTTATCATGTTTATAAGGCCTATGACGGGGAGCAGGCGATAAAGCTGTTAAAGGAACAGAATATCCACCTCCTTGTGATAGACATTATGATGCCCAGGTTAGACGGAATCCATGCTACTTTGAAAATCAGGGAATACAGCAGCATTCCCATTATTTTTCTTTCCGCCAAATCGGAGGATACGGATAAAATACTTGGTCTGAATATCGGAGCGGACGATTATGTAACCAAACCTTTTAATCCCTTGGAGCTGGTGGCGAGAATAAAGTCGAATTTAAGAAGATACACCCGCCTTGGAAATCTGAATGTGGAAAACAACGCGCTTTTTACCGCCGGAGGACTGTGTATCAACGACGATACCAAGGAAGTGACGGTAGACGGAGAGGTGGTGAAGCTGACGCCGATTGAGTATAATATTCTTCTTTTGCTGGTGAAGAATCAGGGAAAGGTGTTTTCCATCGATCAGATTTATGAAAATATCTGGAATGAGGAGGCAATTGGCGCGGATAACACGGTTGCCGTCCATATCAGGCATATCAGGGAAAAGATTGAGATTAACCCGAAGGAACCAAGATATTTGAAAGTGGTCTGGGGTGTAGGATACAAGGTGGAAAAACAATAGGGGCGGCAAATTTATGGACACGCTTATGGATAGCTTACAGGCGCGCTTAAATTTGCGGGCTATTGGAAAAAGGGAGGATTCGTATTATGGGTAGGAAAATACGGGGTGAACAGCATGACAACATGCGGGAAAACATGCAGGAAAATATTCAGGAAAACGATATTGGAATGAATGGCAGCGAAATGAATGACGTTCAGGAAAATGACGTCGGGGGAAATAATATTCATAGTAATATGGAAGAAAATGCGCAAAACCCCAAAGGGCAGAACAAGCAAAATTCGCAGAAAGAAGATAATAAGAAAAGAGCAAAGGCCGGAAAGGAAGAACGCAGAAAGAAAAAAAGAAGACTGGGGTTTTTGCATGGCCTTCAACATATTCTGCTGGTGCTGGCCGTTGTTCAGATGGTGACGGTGCTTTTAAGCTCTTATGTGATGGTCGATACAAAAAGCGGGCCTAAGCCTTTTAGCCTGTTGGAACAAAAGCAGCCAAGGTATTTTGAGGATTCCAATGTGTTCAATATGCTTTTGGGGAACAGCGTATCCGATCTTATATGCTATGGCGCAATCAGGAGCCAGATGGAGACGGACGCCAGGTTTGACAACAAAAAGGAGGTGGATGTTACCGCCTTTGCCGGGAGACACTATGACATGCAGTCAGAGTATATTACCGCCCGTTATTATTTGGATGATCTGATCAAATGGGCCCAGGCCGGATTTACTTATGAAAACGTTTATATGAACGGGGAAGAGGCAGACCAGTTTTTAAGCAGAAGCCGGATTGTAACGAAAGTGAATCTGGAAGGCTATAACGGCACGGTAAGCTATCTAAACTCGGACCTTACAAGCATTACCAGCGTGGAGGATGTATCGGGCAACTTGCTTGAGGCCGGTATGGTAGAGAGAGATGGGACGGACGCTACCATTTTAAACAACAGATACCGCACGGTGGACGGTAAAAATATCGAAAATCATGTGTCCTCCTGGGAGGAATATTATGAACTTTGCGCAAATGTGAAAAAAGCGGCCGAGGATTTAAGCATTAATTATGAGGAGTACTTAAAATACAAGGAGTTTTATGACGCGGCCAATACAAATGTGCTGTATATTATCAAAAGAACCGTAGGAGACGACACCCAGATCTTTACAAACGTAAGCGCAAAAGCAACACGCGCCTCCGAACTGGAAAAGGAGCTACGGGGGCAGTGCGGCAGATATCTTTATTACAACTCCCAGAATATGCAGTTTGCAACGGACACCCTGATTGAGGAATCTACCCTGCGCTACATTTTAAATGCGTATCAATATGCCTATCCGGAGGATACCCAAATTATGATTGGGGTGCGGTCAGATTATATGGCGAAGGACTGCTTTTACCAGGCAAAAGACGGGTTCTACAATTATGTACCTCATGTGTGGCAGTATATTGCCGGTGCAGTAGCATGCATTCTTTTATATCTGGTGCTTTTGGCGGTTCTTACCATGAAGGAAGGCACAGTGCGCAAAAAAGAAACCGGCGAAATTGCGATCAGATTGTATTCTGAGGATCGTATACCTACGGAAATTATGGTTTTGGCGGCCGGGCTCGCTGCCGCAGGCGTGTGTTATGGCCTTGCTATTGTTAATGATATCCGGAGAAACATTGATTTTGCCAGTATGCTTGTGATTACAGGGTTAGCGGCGCTTTTGGTGAGTTTACTGTTTTCCTTCTTCTACTACAGTTTCGTAAGGCGTATAAAAGCAGGAACTCTTTGGAGAGACAGCCTGATCAGCGGCATCATAAATCTGATCCGGAAATGGGTTTTATATTTCAGTGAACATTCAACTTTGGTTTTGCGGGTTTGGGTTCCTGTGGGATTCCTTACGCTGGTGAATTTAGGAGGGGCGATGATCGCCGGATACGCGTGGGCGGAGAGAGAGGGGATTATCCTTTTGGCGTTCTTCCTGATAGTGGCCGCAGTTGACGGGGCGGTTGGATTTATTATGTACCGTTCGGCCCTTGGCAAGCAAAGGATTCTGGAGGGGATAAAGTTAATCCGGGAAGGAAACCTTGCGCATCAGGTGAAAGAGGACGGACTCTATGGAGAGGACCTGGTGCTTGCGCGGGCGGTAAACAGCATTGGGGACAGCGTCAGAACGGCAGTGGAAACCAGTATGAAGGATGAACGCCTCAAGGCGGATCTGATTACCAATGTGTCCCATGATATCAAAACGCCCTTAACCTCCATTATCAATTATGTGGATTTAATTAAGCGGGAGAATATTCAGGATCCTAAAATAAAGGAATATGTGGAAGTGTTAGACGCCAAATCCCAGAGGTTAAAGCAGCTGACAGACGATTTGGTGGAAGCATCCAAAATATCTTCCGGGAACATTGTACTGCAGTGGGAAAAAATCAACTTAGTGGAACTTTTGAACCAGACCATAGGGGAGTTCTCGGAAAAATTTGAGGAAAAGTCTTTGTATCTGGTGTTTAAGGCGCCTAAGAGCAGTATATACATCGAGGCGGACAGCAGACGCATCTGGCGTGTGATTGAAAATCTGTTTAATAATATCTTTAAATATGCGCTAAGCGGTACAAGGGTTTATATCGATATGGAATTACTGCGGTCCGATGAGGAGGGAAAAAAGGTAATTGTTTCCCTGAAAAACATATCGGCCCAGCCTCTTAAGATGGACCCGCAGGAGCTTACGGAAAGATTCATCCGGGGGGACGAATCCAGAACAACGGAAGGGAGCGGCCTGGGGCTGTCTATCGCCAAGAACCTGACGGAAGCCCAAAATGGGAAATTTGAGATTGTGATGGACGGCGATTTGTTTAAGGTGAATTTGACCTTCCGCATAACGGAAAAGAGCGAGTAGAGAAGGGCATAAAAGGAACAACGGATGACGATAGACCGGGTCATCCGTTGTTTTACGTAAAGATATTTATCACGGCAGGCTTACCTGTGCTGCCGGACATATTTTATTAAGGAATCAATCGCCCAGGGAATAAGGATCTTCCCGGTTGTTATATTTGGCAAGAAAACGATGTATTTTGTCCGTGGGCGTATACACGTTCATCATAGAGGAATCATGATTCATAAAATCAATAATAGAAGCCAGAAACTTACTCATATCAGCTTCAATATAGTAAGGTCGGGATATGAGTTCAGGATTCTGGTAAGTCAGGTTTGTGGTTACAACTTTATCGAAATAACATTTTTCATAGGCTTCATCAAAACGGCCAAGGCCCTCCGTAAAAAGACCGAAAGTACAGCATACATAAACACGCTTGGCATTCATTGCTTTCAGCTGCTTGGCGGTATCAATCATGCTGCCGCCGGAAGCAATCATATCGTCAATAATAATGACATCTTTGCCGTCTATATTGTCCCCGAGAAATTCATGGGCAATAATCGGATTTTTACCGTTTACAATGGTGGAATAATCACGGCGCTTGTAAAACATTCCAACGTCAACGCCAAGTACATTGGCAAAATATACGGCCCGGTCTAAGGCCCCCTCGTCAGGACTTATCACAATCAGATTGTCTTTGTCAATCAGAAGGTTATCTTCTGTTGCAAGCAGCGCACGGATAAACTGGTACGGCGGAGTAAAATTGTCAAATCCATGTAAAGGCTCCGCGTTCTGTACTCTTGGGTCGTGGGCGTCAAAGGTAATAAGATTGCTGACCCCCATGTTGGTGAGTTCTTCTATTGCATAAGCACAGTCAAGAGATTCGCGTCCGCTTCGTTTATGCTGGCGGCCTTCATATAAAAAGGGCATGATAACATTGATGCGGTGAGCTTTTCCGTTGACTGCCGCGATAACTCTTTTTAAATCCTGATAATGATCATCAGGAGATTTATAATTGGTATATTCATTCATTGTGTAAGAAATACTATGATTACAGACATCCACAAGAATAAACAAATCCTTACCCCTGACGGATTCGGAGATAACCGCTTTTCCTTCTCCGGTATTAAAACGATAGCATGTACTTCCCATGATAAAGTTATCCGATACATAACTTTTGAAAGCCGGGTCGTTTTTGGCTATATTTTTAACACTTTTTCTGAAGTTAATCAGGTGATTGTTTACGTTGTTTCCAAGCTTTGCAGCCGAATCTAAGACAAGTAATTTAAGGGGAGCAACAGGCATAGCCGCTTCCAGTTCATGTAAATTAGGCATGGTGACCTCCGTTAAGTAAATAAAGCAAGGGAATATATTTATCCACCAATTATTTTATAACATTATGATAGTGACACGTCAAGAAATTTCTAGTAAAATGAAAGGAACATAAGAATTACCGGACGTTTTGAAAGTAACGGATTATTTGATTTTTCATTTCATGTTATTCTCAGGGGGAGTTATGAAGGAACGGGAAGCCAGGGGACATTTGATTGTGGGGGCGCTTAAGGGGAGTATTGCCATGGAGTTAGAGATTACGGCTGGTGATCGGCTTCTGGCAATTAACGGGGAAGAAATTAAAGATATATTTGATTATCAGTATCTTGTGGAAAATGAATTTATTACGCTGCTGGTAGAAAAGCAGGGCGGGGAGCAGTGGGAGTTAGAGATTGAGAAAGATGAGGATGAGGATCTTGGTATTGTTTTTGAAAAGGGCCTTATGGACGACTATCGCTCCTGCCAGAATAAATGTATTTTTTGTTTTATTGACCAGATGCCGAAAGGGATGAGAGAGACTCTCTATTTTAAGGATGATGATGCAAGGCTTTCTTTTCTTCAGGGAAATTATCTTACGCTTACGAATATGTCGGATTATGATTTAGAGAGAATTATCAGGTATCGTCTTTCCCCTATTAACATTTCTTTCCAGACCATGAATCCGCAGCTGCGCTGCCAGATGTTAAATAACCGGTTTGCAGGGGAAGCCCTGAAAAAAGCGGATAAGCTTTATGAGGCGGGAATCACCATGAATGGGCAGATTGTCCTATGTAAAGGGATCAATGACGGGAAAGAACTGGAATTTAGCATTCGAAAGCTGGCGGAATATATTCCGGTGCTTGAAAGCGTGTCTGTGGTGCCGGCCGGATTGACCAAATATCGGGAGGGGCTGTATTCTCTTGAAAAATTTACAAAAAAGGATGCGGAAAAGGTTTTAGGAACGATCCATTCTTTTCAGGAAGAATTTTATCAAAAGTATGGAATCCATTTTGTCCATGCCAGTGATGAATGGTATATTCTTGCCGGCAGTAAGCTGCCGGAGAAAGACAGCTATGACGGATATTTGCAGCTGGAAAACGGGGTTGGAATGCTTCGTCTTTTGCTGGATGAATTTGAAGAAGCCCTCAGGGAGGCGGGAGAGATGCGCTGCCTTAAAGGGGACGTTTTGTCCATAGCTACCGGTAAGCTTGCTTATCCTTATATTGCCGCTATGGCGGAAAAGATGATGGGCCTTGTGCCGAAATTAAAGATCTGTGTTTATGAAATTATCAATTGCTTTTTCGGGGAAGAAATCACGGTTGCCGGTCTTTTGACGGGACAGGATATCATAGCCCAGCTTCAGGGGAAGGATCTGGGAAAAAGGTTATTGCTTCCGCAGAATATGTTAAGAAGCGGAGAAGAGGTTTTTTTGGACGACGTGACGGTCTCAGATATGGAAAAGGCTTTACAAGTGAAAATAGATATTGTAAAATCAAGCGGATATGACTTTGTGAATGGGATTTTGGGTTTGGAAGAAGAGAAAGGAAACGGTTAGTTTAAATGGCAAAAAATAAAAAGCCTATTGTGGCGATTGTGGGAAGGCCCAACGTGGGAAAATCGACGCTGTTTAACGCTATGGCAAAGCAGAGAATTTCCATCGTAAAGGATACGCCGGGGATTACCAGAGATAGGATTTATGCGGATGTAACGTGGCTTGATAAAGCTTTTACCCTGATTGATACAGGGGGAATTGAACCGGACAGCCGAGACATCATTTTATCACAGATGCGGGAACAGGCTCAGATTGCCATAGATACGGCGGATGTTATTCTTTTTATGGTGGATGTGAAGCAGGGAATGGTGGACGCGGACGCTAAGGTGGCGGATATGCTTAGGCGTTCCCATAAGCCGGTGGTGCTCGTTGTAAATAAAGTGGACAACTTTGATAAATATATGGCGGATGTCTATGAATTTTATAATCTTGGAATTGGCGATCCGCATCCGATTTCAGCTTCCGGCAGGCTTGGAATCGGGGATATGTTAGATGCGCTGACGAGCCACTTTGCAGACAGTGAGGGAATCGACGAGGAGGATGACAGGACAAGGATTGCCATTGTGGGAAAACCTAACGTAGGGAAATCTTCCCTGATCAATAAGCTGATTGGTGAAAATCGATTGATTGTATCGGAGATAGCCGGCACCACAAGGGACGCTGTGGACACGCCGGTTACCCATAACGGAAAAGAATATATTTTTATTGACACGGCGGGGCTGAGGCGCAAAAATAAGATAAAAGAGGAATTAGAACATTTCATGATTGTCCGGACGGTGGGCGCTATTGAACGATCGGATTTGGTTATTTTGGTGATTGACGCGCTGGAAGGCGTGACGGAACAGGACGCCAAGATTGCAGGTATCGCCCATGATCGCGGGAAGGCGGTCATCATTGCGGTAAACAAATGGGACGCCATTGAAAAAAATAACAAGACGGTGAATCAGTACACGGCAAAGGTACGGGAAATTTTATCTTATATGCCTTATGCGGAAATCACGTTTATTTCCGCACTGACAGGCCAGAGGCTTCCCAAACTTTATGATCTGATTGACGTCATCAGCGAAAATCATTCTATGAGGATATCTACGGGGGTGTTAAATGAAATTATGAGCGAGGCGGTGGCCCTCCAACAACCTCCCTCCGATAAAGGAAAACGGCTGCGGCTTTATTATATTACACAAGTAGGGGTAAAACCGCCTACCTTTGTAATTTTTGTCAACGATAAGGAGCTGATGCATTTTTCTTACACCAGATACTTGGAAAATAAGATACGGGAGGCTTTTGGTTTCAGAGGGACGCCTCTTAAGTTTTTCATCAGGGAAAGGAGTGAAAAAAAATAGGATGGAACGAATCGCTTGTTTAATCATAGGGTATGTTCTTGGTATGTTTCAGACAGCATTTATTTATGGGAAAATGCATGGAATCGATATTCGGGAACATGGCAGTGGAAATGCGGGGACAACCAATACCCTTAGGGTATTTGGCACAAAGGCGGGCCTAATTGTTCTTGTGGGAGACATTTTAAAATGTATATTGGCGATTGTGTTAAGCGGCATGCTTTTTAATACTTCCCATCCGGATGAAATTTATCTATTAAAACTTTATGCGGCAACAGGAGCCATTTTAGGACATAACTTTCCTTTCTACCTGAAATTCAAAGGAGGCAAAGGAATTGCCGCCACAGCGGGACTTATTTTGTCCTTTCATCCGGCTTTTCTGCCAATGGGCGTTATTGTATTTTTCAGCGTGTTTTTCCTGACCCATTATGTTTCCCTGGGATCATTGCTGGTTTATGCAGGGCTTATGATTGAGATGGTGATTGTAGGACAGCTTGGAATATTCGGCGCTTCCCAGGCTGTGCTGATTGAAATGTATATTCTTACGGCGTTTCTCACGATTCTGGCCTACTATAAGCATCGCGAAAATATCAAGCGATTGCTGGCAGGAAAGGAAAAAAAGACTTTTTTGACAAAGAAAAGCGAACAGTATGATAAATAAACAGAGTTATGGCTGGCAAAGCCATTATGTGTAAAAGCAGCGGAGATGACAGGCTATTTGGAAATATGCAGGCTTAAGAAAGGAGCATGGTTATTTAAAATGGCAAATGTGGGTATTATTGGCGCAGGCAGCTGGGGATGCGCGTTATCCTGGCTTCTTAGCAACAACGGCAATCAGGTAACAGTGTGGTCTATTATAGAAGACGAAGTGAGCATGCTGAAAAACTGCCACGAGCATAAGGATAAGCTGCCCGGTGTGATTCTTCCGGAAAATATGGAATTTACGACGGATTTGGAAAGTGCGGTCAGGGATAAGGATTTGCTTGTGCTGGCAGTGCCTTCTCCTTTTACCAGAAGCACGGCGGGTAAAATGGCGCCTTTTATAAAAGAAGGGCAGATAATTGTCAACGTGGCCAAAGGAATTGAGGAGTCTACCCTCATGACCTTGTCGGAAATTGTCGAACAGGAGATTAAACAGGCGAATGTGGCGGTGCTCTCAGGTCCGTCCCATGCGGAAGAAGTGGGCAAAGGCATCCCCACCACAATTGTAGTGGGTTCCAAAAAGAAAGACACCGCCGAATATATACAGAGTCTGTTTATGAGTGATGTATTTCGGGTATATATCAGTTCTGACGTGTTGGGAATCGAGTTAGGGGCCGCCCTTAAAAATGTGGTTGCCTTAGCGGCAGGCATGGCCGACGGCTTAGGCTATGGGGATAACACGAAGGCGGCGCTTATTACAAGGGGAATTGCCGAGATTGCAAGACTTGGAATCAGCATGGGAGGAAGAATCGAGACTTTTTATGGGCTTACAGGAATCGGGGATCTGATTGTTACCTGCGCCTCCATGCATTCCAGAAACCGCAGGGCCGGGATCTTAATCGGAAAAGGGGCTTCCATGGAAGAGGCTATGAAGGAAGTGAAAATGGTTGTCGAGGGCGTATATTCCGCCAAGGCGGGCTATGCTCTGGCACAGAAATTTCAGGTAAACGTCCCTATTATAGAGCAGGTAAACAGAATTCTATTTAAAGGCATGCCTGCCGCTAAGGCGGTTAAAGAGTTAATGCTCCGGGAAAAGAAAGTGGAGAATATTGATTTAAGGCAGCTTTATCAAAACAGTGTGGAAATCCCCTGGTAAGAAAGGAGCAAGGTTATTAAAATGAGTGAACAGTTTATTAGCACAAAGGATTATGTGGCGTCCGAACAGCTTATGGCAAGCGTGAATGTGGCGATTGCCCTTCAGAAACCTCTTTTGATTAAAGGAGAGCCGGGAACCGGGAAGACCATGCTGGCCCAGGCGGTGGCTAACTCTCTTGGTAAAAAGCTGATTATCTGGAACATCAAGTCAACTACAAAGGCCCAGGACGGCCTGTACATGTATGACACCATACAAAGGCTTTACGACGGACAGTTTGGAGAAGCGGGGGTGGATGACATTGCCCATTATATTAAGCTGGGGAAATTAGGGGAAGCCTTTGAGTCGGACGAACAGGTTATTTTGCTGATTGATGAAATTGATAAAGCAGATTTGGAGTTTCCAAACGATCTTCTTTGGGAGCTTGATCAGATGGAGTTTTATATTTATGAAACAAAGCGTACCGTCAAGGCAAAGCAGCGTCCCATCGTTATTATAACATCCAATGCGGAAAAGGAGTTACCGGACGCTTTCCTTCGAAGGTGTATCTTCCATTACATAGACTTCCCGGATGAAGTTTTGATGGAGGAGATTGTGAGAACCCACTATCCTGATGTGGAAGACAAGCTTTTAAAGAATGCCATGGATGTATTTTATCGGATTAGAAGCCTTCGGGATATCCGCAAAAAGCCCAGCACGTCAGAATTGATTGACTGGATTAACGCCCTGCAGATTGGTGGCATCCCGGCGGAGGATATCAGGGCAAAGCTGCCTTTTGTGGGAGTAGTGGTGAAAAAGGATGAGGATTTGGAAACCGTGCGCACGAAACTTGATTGAGCATAGATCCGGATCTTTTCCCGGATTTTAATTGTTTTAAGGCGTATGAAGGCAAGCATGCAAATTTAATCCGGTACTTTATGACGGACGTCAGTATGGGGGATGAATATGTTTTCAACGTTCTTTTATACCTGTAAAGCAAAAGGTCTTGCCATTACTTTAAGCGAATGGCTGACTTTACAGGAAGCGTTAGACAAGGGGCTGTGCAACAGCAGCCTGACGGATTTTTATTATCTGGCAAGAATGATTTTGGTCAAAAGCGAAACAGATTTTGATAAATTTGACATGGCCTTTGAGGAAACCTTTAAGGGGATTATGTCGGAAAACGAAATTTCTAAAAATATGATGAAATGGCTGGATAAGTCCGAGTTGATAGATATGGTGGACGAAGAGGAACGCTACCGTATGAATGAGCAGGACGGCATCCAGTTTATCGATAAGGATGAGGTGGAAGCCAAGTTCAAAGAAAGGCTGCGGGATCAGGACAGCGAGCACAACGGCGGAAGCTTTTGGATTGGCAGCATGGGCAAAACCGCTTTCGGAAATATGGGCGGTTTTATGGGCGGAATCAGAGTGGGCGGAACTACAGGGTATCAAAGCGCATTCCAGGTAATCGGCGCCCGCAAATACAGGGATTTCCGCGACGACAGAATGCTTGACAACCGTCAGTTTCAGTTAGCTTTCCGAAAATTGCGTCAGTTTTCCTCAAGACTCGACATTCCGAAAACGGAGCTTGACATAGACGGAACCATTGACAAGACTTGTAACAACGGCGGTTATTTACAGATTGTCATGGATAAGCCCCGCAAAAATGCGGTAAAGCTTTTACTTTTAATGGATTCGGGGGGAACCATGATTCCTTTCAGTTCCCTGCTGAATGAGCTGTTTCAGGCGGTGCACAAATCCAATCATTATAAGGATGTAAAAACCTATTATTTCCACAACTGCATTTATTCCAAGCTTTACAAAACGCCGGAGTGCGAAAACGGGGATTGGATCGACACGGAATGGATGTTCCGGAACCTGGACAGCGACTACAAAGTGATTATAGTGGGAGACGCCGCCATGGCGCCGGAGGAGCTTTACTCCGACAGCGGAAATTACAGAGGGCCGAACGGCGGGCTTGCAGGCTGGGAATGGTTACAGCTTGTAAAACGGCACTACAAAAAGGTGGTGTGGTTAAATCCCAAGATGGCCCCGGGCCATGCGCCCTGGCGTGAGGCGGAGACGGCGATTAAGGGGCTGTTTCCCATGTACAAGCTGACGGTGGACGGCTTAAATCAGGCCATGATAAAGCTTATGTTAAACAAATAGTGTGAAGAAAAGTTCTAAGATGTCAAAAAACGCCATCTAAGAACTTTTAAAGCTTGCAAAGCAAGCTGTCTTCACACTTAGAAGAATGCCTTGGAAAAACGCCTTAAAAGGCGAGCATTCTTCATCAGGATTTGTGATTCCGCAGAGCGGAATCATGGAGGTTAGAATGAAAAAGCACAGGCATACCACAACCGGGATTATTATGCTGGGATTTTTTTTAGGAGCCGTGACTGGTACAATAGGTCTTTTACTTCCAATCAGCTTAAAGCCGGGATGCGAACTTGATTTTTTTGACGCTTTGTTTGTCGCCATGTCCAGCGTCTGTGTTACAGGATTGTCAACTGTCAACATTGGGCAGACTTTTTCCGTTTTCGGGCAGGTGATACTGCTGTTTTTAATTCAATTTGGAGGGCTGGGAATTGTAACTTTTACAACGCTGATACTATGTCTGTTCCGTCAAAGGATTACTTTGGCGGACAGAATGGTGATTCAAAACGCTTATAATCTGGACACCTTATCGGGGCTGGTGCGGCTGACAATGCGTATTTTAAAGGTTACCCTTACGCTGGAAGGGATAGGCGCCGTGGGCTATGCCTTTGTATTTATTCCGGAATATGGAATAAAGGGAATCTGGTACAGCGTTTTCCATGCGGTGTCGGCTTTCTGCAATGCGGGGATTGACCTTTTAGGAGGAAACAGTTTTTGTAAATATGCGGACAATATCATAGTGAATCTGGTCACTGTTTTTCTGATTATTGTCAGCGGCCTTGGCTTTCCGGTTTATTGGGAGATTATGAGGGTGGCGCGCCCTCACAAAAATAAAAACGGTAATACATATGTACGGAAAATGAATCTGCAGGCAAAGATTGTTCTTGTTTCCACTTTTTTCCTGATTGTGACAGGCGCCGCATTGACTCTTCTATTTGAATACAATAATCCGGACACTCTGGGAAAAATGGGATGGGGGCAAAAAGTGATGGCGGCGCTGTTTCAGTCGGTGACTTTGCGGACGGCCGGGTTTGCTACCATCAGCCAGGAGGCTTTCAGGCCGGCCTCGGCGCTGGTATATCTGGTGCTTATGTTTATTGGGGGTTCGCCGGCAGGGACGGCGGGAGGCGTTAAGACGGTGACCATTGTCCTGTTATTTGTCTCCATGTTTGCAAACATCAGCGGAAAAAAAGATGTGTGCATCATGCACAGAAAAATTGCGGACGAGACCATAAGAAGATGCGTTGCAATTGTCACTTTCAGCCTTTCGGTGCTGCTGGCGCTCACGGTTGCGCTCTTAGCGGTTCAGAACAGTAATTTTCTGGATACCCTGTATGAGATGACGTCGGCGATTGCAACGGTGGGATTGTCAAGAGGGCTGACCGGGGCGCTGAAACCGGCAGGCAAGTTGATTGTCACCCTCACCATGTATCTGGGGCGAATCGGCCCCATAACCCTTGCGCTGGCATTTAACGGCCATAATTCGGCGGAGGATTTTTCCTACGCGGGCAGTAAGGTTATCGTTGGGTAATATGTCCGGAATTTGCCAGGCCCAATCCGCCCCTTCGCTGAAAACAGCTTTAATAAATTGGATATGGTTCGGAAACAGTTTTTCCGTGAGAGGGAGCGTTATATTCTGATGCCGCAAAGCGGCAGTAGGGAGGAAAGTGTGAAGAGAAGTTCTAAGGCGTCAGAAAACG
>ERZ777011.2321-NODE-2321-length-15592-cov-15.394993_pt1 | contig 15592 bp, 10 predicted proteins | sample MGYA00374964_ERZ777011 | MGnify/ENA primary metagenome ERZ777011 (study PRJEB29310, sample SAMD00008975) | mouse gut metagenome | study: EMG produced TPA metagenomics assembly of the Metagenome analysis of fecal microbiota from mouse which was promoted...
AACAGAAGGAAAACAAAAAACGAATTTATTAAACAAGCAAAACGGAATAACCTTAGTTGCATTAGTTATTTCAATTATAGTAATGCTAATTTTAGCAGGTGTATCAATTAATGCTATTGTTGGTGAAGATGGCATTATTGGTAGAGCTACAACAACTACATTATTATCAGATTTAATAGCAGTACAAGAAGCTTATGATATATGGTGTGCTGGAAATAAAATTAATGATTTAGACGACAAAACACGTCCAACAGAAAATATAGCTAGTACAAACTTAATTAATGATAGCAAAACTGGAAGATTGTATGGAGAAATTGCATATTATAGACTATGGGCAGAATACGGAGAAGAACCAACAATTGATGCTATAACATCATCAACAGAATCATTTAATGAGTATTTTTTAGGTGATTTATATGGAATGGGATCAAGTATCTTAGATTTATATGTTTTAGATTTAGATGCAATTGGTTATGAAAGTGACAATACATATTTAATAGATGTAACGAATGATATTATATATAGAGTTGAAGGACAAAAAATAAAAGGTGTTGATGTTCACAGTTTGCCAATGTTAAATTTAATAAATAGTGGAGATAAAACACCACCAATATATGCAGATTCAGAAAATACTGGACCAGCTGGTGGTAGACCATTAGCTAATGAATATGATGGTAAATCAAAATATTTGATGGATTCAGATGGAAATTATATAAATGAAAAAGGACAAATAGTAGATCCATCAGATAAAGTAGAAAATCCTAATTGTGATGAGAATAGTTTTAGATTTATTACAAGTCCTTATACTACTAATATATATAAATTGTATAATGATGGTAGATTATATGGTAAGGGCTTAAAAGGCATAGGTCTACAAACTAGCCAAGAAGAGATGGATAAAATAGATAGTACAGTTTTTCAAAAATTCACAATTCCATCAGAAATTCCAAGTGTTAGTAAAATAATTCATGGTAGTGGTACAATGTATGTTATTGATAATGATGGAAACTTATGGGCATGGGGAACTAATAGTTATAATAAATTGGGACTAACACAGGAACAACAAGTTATATATACGGGTAGAGAACCTGTACAAATAAATGTTGGTGGTAATATGGATAATTCTGGAAAAGTAACTGGAAGTAAGTCGGTGTACAATGTATTTGATATAGGCTCATGGTTATTTGTTGTAACAAATGATAATCTTTTATATGTTGCCGGAAAAAATGACAAATATAGTTGTGGATTAGGACATAATAATTTAGTTGAAAAACTTACTCCATGTACTTTTTCAGATCCTAAAAATATATACCAAATTTCAGCTGGTGGTGATACTTGGTATGGAATTACTATTTGGTATAATAATTCACCAAGTTCAGTAACTATTGGTACACAAGAATGGAGTAATAATAATAAATTCTTTTATGCTGGACCTCAAACGGGATGGGGCTTAGGTGAAATTAAAAAGACTTCTTATGAAACTTTTTCAAGAATTTGGGATGGTAATGATGGTCAAAATATAGCTACTCAAATAAAAGAAGGTTCTACATGGAGTCATGGAGCTATATTCTTACTTCATAATGGTCAAATCGTGCAATGTGGATATGCTGGTAGAGGAGTAGGTTCTGGATGGATAGGTTCTGGTGTTGAAAATGGAACTCTAAAAAATAGAGGAGATATAAAAAATAAAACTTTTTCACATATTTGGGGACAAGGAAGTTGTTTGGTGGGATTAGCAACAGATGGAACCATTTGGGGAACTAGTACTTCTCCAAGCTTAGTTTTTGGAGAAACAACAACGGACTATTTAATGCATCAATTAACAGTATCATTTAATACTAGTAATTTAAAAGAAGTTCAAAATGCAGGTAATTGTATTTTCTATTTGTTAAATGATGGAACAATTTATGCTAGTGGTCATTATTCTAGTATGGGACTTGGAAGTGATTGGACTGAAACGATTATAGGCTGTGTTAATTTAAGCACTGGTACTTATGCAAAAAGTTTCCCTAAAATAAATAGTTTTTATGGTGGAAATTCTAATTTAGGAACTTTGGAAAAAGGAACAACATCTAATGGTAAATATAATCTTACATATATAGGAACAGATGGAAATATATATATGTTAGGAAATAGTAATATATTATTTAGAAATAACATATTAGAAAAGAATTGGGTTTTAGTAGCAACTAATGTTGCACAATTTGAAGTAGGAGCTTCTTATGGATATGTAGATTTTGATGGTAGAGTGTATGTAGCAGGTGAGAATTCAAAACACTTAGGCTTGAACTATTCAACTAATCAAAAAGTAAAAAAATTTACAGAGATAACACAGAGTGAGATAAAAGGGAAAGCTAAAAAAATACAATTTGGAGATTTAATATGTGGAATATTAACAACAGATGGAAAATTATATGTTACTGGTGAAAATACTGATGGCAATAATTATTATTATGGATTAGGTATTGATAATATTGGAACAATTGCGATAACTGATTTTCAACCAGTTAAATATAATAATGTAGTAGTAACTGATGTTAGAGATTATTCAATAAAGAGTGTTAGTAGAATTTTGCAGAAAAATAATGGTGAAGTATATGCTTGGGGATCATGGAATCGTTGGAAAATGAGTAATGCTGTTGATTCAACAACTTTATATAAGTCTAATTCGAGTATAGGAAAAATTGTGGACTTTTTTCCACAGGGTAGAACAAGTAAGGTTATAGATGAAAATGGAAAATTGTGGTATGCAGGAGATGATTCTAATATGATGGCAGGACATTATAGCAATACTGATTATGTAGAATTTACTGGTGAATTTAATAATGAGAAAATATTGCAATACGAGTGGTCTGGAAATCATTTTGTATTGACTGAAAGTGGAAAAGTATATGGTTGGGGAACACCAACTGGTCTAGGTATAAATTCAACTGATACTGTATATAGTAATGACATAAAAGATTTAGGTATTTCAAATGTTAATTATATAGTTGCTGGGTCAGGATATATTATAGCAGTAAAAAATGATGGAACAGTTTGGGGAACAGGAACAAATCAATATGGTGTATTAGGTAGATGGAAAGGTTCAACAAGAAAAGGTGCAAATTCTCGTTATCGTACAGCATTTGAATGGGTAGAATGTCCTGAACTAGAAATATAATATTGGAGTAATAAAAACGAACGAAGTATCTAAAATTGAAGCAAGAGAAGAAAAATTCTCTTGCTCTTTAGATTTTAGTTCTTTTTTATGATTTACAGAATACAATTTACAAAGGCGAAAGGAAAAAAGATGGCAGGTAAAGGTGTATTATATAACTACTTACTAAGTAATAAAAAGAATTTTTTAATTATTTTAATTGTATTTTTTATTGGTATGTTATTGGGAATTTTCTTAATAAATCATACTGCTGAAAGTGGAATATTAGAAATAAATTCTTATGTAAATTCAATTCGTGAGAATTTGCAAAGTACAAATAATGTAAATATGCGTCAATGCTTACTGAAAAGTATTAAGCAAAATGCAATATTTATTCTATTAATGTGGTTTTTAGGATGTACGATAATTGGAAGTGTGTTTGTATATTTCTGTGTGTTATATAAAGGTTTCTCATTAGGATATACAATTTCAGCAATTATAGTAACACTAGGTGGAAAAAGTGGTAGTATATTTGTATTTGCATCTTTGTTATTGCAAAATATAATTTATATTCCAGCGATATTTTTATTAGCAGAAAGTGGGATTAAACTTTACATAAGAATTACTAAAAATTTAGCAAATGCAAAGCAAGAACTTTTAAGACACACTATAATTATGTTAATTTCAATGACTTTAGTAGTAATATCAAGCATAATAGAAGTATATCTATCGACAAATTTATTGATTTTTGTAAAAAAATTTGTCTAAAACGCTTTACATTTTGCAAGTAATTTGATATAACAATATATGTCTTATGTAAATTTGATTGAACTTTACATAGGACTTTAAAAAATGTATAGATTGGAGAAACGAGCAATGGAAAAACAAATCAAACTATTTTTAGACTTTTTAGAGAATGATAAGAAATTATCAAGCAATACTTTACAATCATACAAAAGAGATATATTGCAATATCAAGAATACATTGAAGAAAATAAAATAAACTATCTAAAAGTAGATAGTGATGATATAGATGAATATTTTAATCATTTAAAAGATCTTAATAAAAAAACTTCAACAATTTCAAGAAATTTAGCTACAATTAGATCTTTCTATACATATCTAGTAAGAACTAAAAAAATTAAGAGAGATCCTACTGTTGGAATTCAATCACCAAAAGTAGAGAAAAAAGTTCCTAGCATATTAACAGCAAAAGAAGTAGAATTACTATTAGAACAACCAAGTAATGTAGATTTAAAAGGAATTAGAGATAAAGCAATGTTAGAATTTGCTTATGCTACTGGTATGAGAGTTACAGAAATTATTTCATTAAATATTTCAGATGTAAATATAAAAGAGTCTTTGGTAGTTTGCAATAGTGGTTTTAAAAAGAGAAATATTCCATTAGGTTCAATTTCAATGAAAGCATTAATTGAATACATTGAAAAATCAAGACCAATTTTAATAAAAGACGATAAAACAGAAGCACTATTTGTTAATGTAAATGGCAAAAGATTAACAAGACAAGGATTTTGGAAAATTGTAAAATTCTATAAAGAGCAAGCACATATTTCAAAAGATATTACACCTCATGTTTTAAGACATTCTTTTGCAACACATCTTTTACAAAATGGTGCAGAAATAAAAGCTGTTCAATCAATGCTTGGACATTCTGATATTTCATCAACACAAGTATATATGCAATTTCAAAAAGAAAACTTAAAAGATATATATAATAAAGCTCATCCAAGAGCATAATAAAAAGCGGATTAGAAAAGTAAAAATACTATTCTAATCCGTTTTACATAAAAAACACTTGACAGTTGATATAAATACATATAAAATAATATAGTAGGAAAAAATACAATATAAATTATATAAATAGGAAATGCTTATAAAATAATTTATTTGTACATTGAAAATTTAATAGAAAAGAGGTAAACAATTATGTCAAACTTTTTAATTGTTGTTGCCACTATTCTAATCTCAGCTGTAATTTTTATACCAGTAGGTATAATTGTAAGAAAAAGAATTGCAGAATCAAAAATTCAAAGTGCAGAAAGAGAAGCAAGCAGATTAATTGAGAATGTTAAGGTAGAAGCTGAAAACATAAGAAAAGAAGAACTTATAAAAGCGAAAGAAGAAGTTCTTCAAATAAGAAATGAATTAGATAAAGAGATTAAAGAAAGAAGAGGCGACATTCAAGTACAAGAAAAAAGATTAATTCAAAAAGAAGAAAATCTTGAAAAAAGAACTCTTATTTTTGAAGGTAAAGAAAAAGAATTAGAAAAGAGATTTGCAGAAAACGAAGAAAAAAAACAAGAACTTGAACAAGCAGTTGCTAAGGAACGTGAAGAATTACAAAGAATATCAGGATTAACAGAAGAGCAAGCAAAAGAGCAATTGTTAAATGAATTAGACAGAGAAATCTCAAACGAAAAAGCAACTTTAATTAAAGATTTGGAATTAAAAGCAAAAGAAGATGCTACAAAAAATGCTAGAGAAATTGTAAGCTTTGCAATTCAAAAATGTGCAGCAGACCATACTTCTGAAACAACAGTATCAGTTGTTTCACTTCCAAATGACGAAATGAAAGGTAGAATAATTGGTAGAGAAGGTAGAAATATTAAAACTCTTGAAACACTTACTGGTATTGATTTAATAATTGATGATACACCAGAAGCAGTTATCATATCTGGATTTGATCCATTAAGAAGAGAAGTTGCTAAACGTACTTTGGAAAAACTTATTGATGACGGAAGAATTCACCCAGCTAAAATTGAAGAAATGGTTGAAAAAGCCAAAGAAGAAATTGAGGCTGAAATTAAATCAGAAGGTGAAAGAGCGGCATTAGAAGCAGGTGTTAATAATTTACATCCAGATTTAATTAAGTTAATAGGAAAATTAAAATATAGAACAAGTTATGGACAAAATGTTTTAAATCACTCAATGGAAGTTGCAAATTTAGCAAGAATTATGGCAGATGAACTTGGATTAAATCCAAAATTAGCTAGAAGAGCTGGTTTATTACATGATATTGGAAAAGCATTAGATCATGATATGGAAGGAACTCATGTTGAAATTGGTGTTGATGTATTAAAGAAATATAAAGAAAATGATTTAATTATTAATGCAGTAGCAGCACATCATGGAGATGTTGAACCTCAATCACTAGAAGCTGTCCTTGTACAAGCTGCTGATGCGATATCAGCTTCAAGACCAGGTGCTAGAAGAGAAACTTTGGAATCTTATATTAAGAGATTAGAGAAGTTAGAAGAAATTGCAGATTCATTTGAAGGTGTTGAAAAATCATTTGCAATTCAAGCTGGTCGTGAAGTAAGATTAGTTGTAAAACCAGACAAAGTATCAGACAGTGATATGGTAATAATGGCAAGAGAAGTTGCAAAACGAGTTGAGAATGAAATGGAATATCCAGGACAAATTAAAGTAAATGTTATTAGAGAATCTCGTGTAATCGATTATGCAAAATAATTTTAAAAGAAGACTAGAAATAGTCTTCTTTTTTTATGCTTTTTCCAAATTTTTTTTTAAATATCTTGACATAGGCGACTTTTCTCAATATAATAGGCATATATTCAGCAGGAGGTAAGCTTATGCAACACAAAGAATTATATTCTTTTGCAAATAAATATGAAAATAATACAGATGAGGAGCTTGTGACTAAAATAAAAAATGGAGACAAGTCTGCTCAAACATGTTTGTTCGAAAGATATAAAGATATTGTCAATATGAAAGCAAATAAGTTTTACATTATTGGTGCTGAAAAGGAAGATATGGCACAAGAAGGATTAATAGGACTTTATAAAGCTATTAAATCTTATGATGTAGACAAACAAAATTCTTTTAAAACTTTTGCAAACTTATGTATTGAAAGGCAACTAATTACAGCAATTAAAAGTTCAAACAGACAAAAACATATTCCACTTAATTCTTCTTTTTCACTTAATCTGTCTGCATATGAAGAAAATGATGATACAACAGTTATAGATGTTTTGGATACTAAAACAGCAGAAGATCCATTAGATACAATTACTAAAAAAGAATATATTGAATTTGTTGAGAGTAAAATAGATGAAAGTTTAAGTTCTTTTGAAAAACAAGTTTTAAATAGATATATACAAGGTGAAAGTTATAATGATATTGCAGTAAAATTAGATACACCAATAAAGTCTGTTGATAATGCAATTCAAAGAATACGAAAAAAAGCATGTAAATTTTTAGAAAATGGAGAAACTTTTGAATGATGCTGAGGCTGTTTGAACGAAGTGAATTACAGCATCAGTATGCAAACGGAGCAGAAAATTCAAAGAATTTTCGAGAGGCGGAGTTGCAGCGTGCGATAAATATAACGTGCTCCCATAGCTCAGTAGGTAGATGCTGAGGCTGTTTGAGCAAAGCGAATTACAGCATCAGTATGCAAACGGAGCAGAAAATTCAAAGAATTTTCGAGAGGCGGAGTTGCAGCGTGCGATAAATATAACGTGCTCCCATAGCTCAGTAGGTAGAGCACTTGCATGGTAAGCAAGAGGTCATGAGTTCGATTCTCATTGAGAGCTCCAGCAAATACGAAAAGTAATGAGAAATCATTGCTTTTTTTATATTTTTAATGTTATAATAAAAATATATTGAGAGGAAAACATGTGTATGAATAGTATAGATTTAGTTAATTATTGGTTTGAAAGTGCAGATGATGATTATGAAACAATGAGATTGTTGTATAATAATAAGAAAAACACATGGTGTCTGTTTATAGGACATTTAGTAATTGAAAAAATCTTAAAAGGATTGTATGCAAGAAATAATCCAGAAAATCCGATTGCACCTAAAATTCACAATTTAATATTACTTTCACAAAAAGCAAATTTGGAAGTACCAATAGAAATAAGAGAAAAGATACAAATTATAAATACATTTAATATAAGTGCTAGATATGATGATTATAAAAAGAACTTTGATAAAAAATGTACAGAAGAGTATACGAGAGAACAAGTTGAAAATATTGAGGTGGTAAAAGCATGGTTGAAAAATCAATAAACAAAGATATTATAGATAGTATAAATAAGTTTGTAGAAGCAATAAAAAAGAAATATAATATTACAGCTATTATTTTGTTTGGTTCTTATGCCAAAGGAATGGAAAACGAAAATAGTGATATTGATATTGCAATAATTTCAGATGATTTTGATGATATTTATGATTGCATGGCTGTTTTAATGGGAATGACTTGGGATATAGATGCTAGAATAGAACCACATCCAATAAAAACAGAAGATTATGAAAATATTACCAATCCATTTGTAAAAGAAATCATAGATACAGGAATAAAAGTAGCTTAAAATAAAAAAGTAATGAGAAATCATTACTTTTTTGTATATTGATTATTCTAAAAGAAAAAATGATTAATCATGAAATTTGTATAGACATAATCAAAACAATATTATAAAATAGATAATATGAAAAAGAGCAGATAAATAGATGTGGCTTTGCTATTTGATTTTGTAAGATATAGAAAGTTTTTGTAGTTATGCTATAATTATAAATTTTATACAAAGGAATAGTTAATATTGAAAGGAACTAAACATGAATGCAACATATTCAAATAAAGAACATACTGATGAATTTATAAAAATTAAGCATAGAGGAAAAATTAATACACCAGATTATTTAGTTGAAGAGATATTAGATTAAGGAAAATATCTTTGTGGCAATATAAGCCAAAAACATGTTATAGATAATAGTTGTGGTGATGGGCAATTCATGATACATATTGTAGATAGATATTGTAAAGATTTTCTTATGCACTCAACAGACTTAAATCAATTAAAAGAAGAATTGGAGACTTATATTCATGCAATTGATATTGAGATTAAAGAAATTGAAACAAGCAAAGAAAGATGTGATAAGGTTGTTCAGCTATATGGATTAAATGAAAAAATTAATTGGAACTTTTTAAATACAGATACATTAAAATATAATAAGTTTGATAATAAAATGGATTTTGTTATAGGAAATCCGCCATATGTGAGGGTTCATAACTTAAATGAGGAATTAGATTCTGTAAAAGAATATTTATTTGGCAATGGAGGAATGACTAATTTATATATTGTTTTTTATGAAATTGGCTTGAAGATGTTGAATGATACTGGAATATTAACTTATATAACTCCATCATCTTTTTTTACTAGTATTGCAGGAAATAATATGAGAAATTATATTATAGACAATAAATTATTGGAATGTTTATGTGATTTAAAACATTTTCAACCATTTAATGCTACGACATATACAACAATTGTAACTTTAAATAAATCAGAAAAATTTGAAAAAGTAAAATATTATGAATTTGATGAAAATACATTAAAACCATATTTTGTAGAAGAGTTAAATATATCAGACTACTATATAAACAATAATTTCTATTTTTCTAAAATATCAAAATTAAAATTATTAAAAAATATAATTTATAATAATAATGTAGCGAATGTATTTGTAAAAAACGGATATGCGACATTGGCAGATAAAGTATTTATTAATGATTTTGAATTTGAATCAAAATATATAATACCTATTGTTAAAGCTTCGAGAGGAAAATGGTCAAAAGTTTTTTATCCTTATGATGATAAAGCTAATTTAATAGAAGAAAAAGATTTGAAAAAGGATTCAATTTTATATAATTATTTATTAGATAAAAAAGAAACATTACTAAAAAGAAGCATTGAGCCTGGTAGTAAAAGTAATTGGTTTGCTTTTGGGAGAACACAAGGAATAAATGATACATATAAAGAAAAAATATCAATAAATTCGTTAATTAAAGAATCAAAAGATTTAAAAATAGTTGATGTTAAGGCTGGGCAAGGAGTATATAGTGGTTTATATATAATTAGTGATGAAGTTTCAAAAGATGAAATAAAGAAAGCATTGCTTGATGAAGAATTTGGTGAATATGTTTCTTTATTAGGAAAGTACAAGAGTGGAGGATATTATACATTCTCATCAAAAGATGTAAAAACATATTTAGATTATAAAATAGGAAAAAAAGGAGTAAATAATGCTAACTAATAATGAATTTTTAACAATATTAAAAGAGTCTTTTAAAACATATCTATCAGTAGGAACATCTAGAAGTACTGCAAAGTTGAAGATACTTCATGGAAGCATCGCGAAGGATTTGCAAGAAAAAATTAGGAAAGGATTTTTATATTCAATCACAAGGATATACTGAGGATAAAGAAGGTTGTATTGAAGGAAGATATTATCCTAAAAATGTAGATATTACAATAAATTATAAAGGAAAACCAGTAGCAGGTTATGCAATAAAATTTGTAATGAGAAATTATTCTCAAAATAGCAATAATTATTTTGAGAACATGTTAGGTGAAACAGCTAATTTAAGAGCAAATAATATACCATATTTTCAGATTTTTATATTATTTGATAAACTTCCTTATTATAAAAAAGGAGGAGAATTTGCTAAGTATGAATTAATTACAGGGCATAATCTTGCTAAATATATAAAACTTTCAGAAGATAATCCAGATACATTTTTACATACACCAGATAAAACATTATTAATTGTAGTGAATTTAAAAGAAAAAAGTTTAGACCATATTTTTTTAACAGATAAAGATTATGCTGAATATTATAGTTCTGTTATAGATGATATAGATTTAATGAAATATTCTACTCGTATTAAAGACACATTTTCAAAATTCAGTTATATTGAATGATTATAATAGTTTTATTGATAAAACTTGTCATATTATATTGGGTAAAATGAAATAAATTAGCGTAAATACTTTTTTTTACAAAATTTTTGAAAAAAATTCCAAAAGGTATTGCCAAAAAAAATCTAATATGTTAATATATTAAGTATCAAGAGAGAGGCAAAGTATAACATTAATTTCCATAAGTAAACAGTGGTGGCTAAGGAAATTAAAAATTGAAAAATCTTAAAATAAAACTCAAAAACGAAAAGGAAATATTTCCTTTTATCTCTTTAATTAAAGAGATAAAAGGTCTTAGAAGAAAAAAAGAGTTTTAATTATTTTAAACAAAAAAGTGGTTTACATAATTTACTTGTTAATTATCGCTTTTTTATGTAAAATAACAGAGATAGCCTCTAAAAATATTGAGTATAACAAATTTTTTCTGTTATACTGCAAAAGATAGAAAGGGGAAAAATGATGAAATCAAAAAAACAAATTTCATTAATAATTTCAGTTGTGTTTATGATGCTTTTTTCAGTAAGCTTTAACACAATCGTTTTCGCTGCTGATATTAACAGTAACGGAAATGTTGATGATGCAAAAGAAGCGTTAACAGAAAAAATAACAGCAGCTGAAGTATATACTGATTTAAGTATATATACAGAAGTTTCAAAAACAGCTTTTGAAACAGCTTTAAGTGAAGCAAAAGCAATTATGGCTACTTTTGCTGACGAAGATGAAGAAAATGATGCAGAAGCAAATGATGTAGATGCAGCATCAAATAAATTAGCTAATGCACAAGCCGGTTTAGTTATAGATATAGCTAAATTAGAAATTACAGTAACAGATGCAACATATACTGGAAGTGCAATTACACCAGTAGTTACTGTAAAAGATTCTATAACAGAAAAAAATAAAGTAAAAACTTTAACAGCAGATACTGATTATACAGTTGAAGTTGATGAAAAAGAAGATAATACAAATGTAGGAACAGCTTCTTTAACAGTAACAGGTAAAGGTGTATATGGAGGGACTGCAAAATCAACTCTTACAATTCTTCCAAAAGATCTTAGCAAAGCTACTGTAACAGTAAGCACAACATCAAATGATTATACTGGTGAACCACTTTATGCTGGTGTATCAGTAGTACTTGATGGAAAAACATTAGTAAAAGATACAGATTACAAAGTAACAATCAGTAATGATACTAATGCTGGTGAAATGACTGTAACAGTAACAGGTGTAAACAACTATAAAGGAACAGCAAGTAATAAAGCTACTATTAATGCATTAGATATTACAGGTGCTGATTTTGAAATAACAGTTGATACAGAAGATAAACTATTTTCTGGAAGCCCTGTTGAAACAACAGTTACAATAACAAGAGATACTGGTGATGTAGATGAAGAAGGTGAACCAATTCTTGTTAATTTAGTTGAAGGAACAGATTATGTTGTTACTTACACTAATAATGATAAAGTTGGAACAGCATCATTAGTAGTAAAAGGTGTTGGAAATTATAAAGGAGAAACAACTCCATATACATTTGCAATCAAAAATAGAGCAAATAAATTAACTATAAGTGGTGTTAAAGCTAGTATGACATATACAGGTGAAGCTATAATCCAAGATATCACAGTTAAATGTGATGGAGTAGAATTACCTATAAGTGAATACAGTGTTAAATATGAAAACAACACAAATGCAGGAACTGCAAAAATCATAGTAACTTGTGATGGAAATTATGTAGGAACTGCTACAAAAACTTTCAAAATTGTACCACAAGTATTAACAGAAAAAGATGAAGATAATAATGACAATATAACAGTTGATTCTGTAACACCTTATGATGGAACAGAAAAGAAACCAGAAGTTACTGTATTAAATATTGCTGGTGACGAAATTGAATTAGATAAAGACTATACAGTTGTTTATCAAAACAATGTAAATGGCGGAACAGCAAAAGTTACAATAACAGGTAGAGGAAACTACACTGGAAGTATTACAAAAGAATTTACTATCGCTGGAAAAGCATTAGTAGATGCTGATGTAAAAATGGAATTACCAAAAGATGCAGTATATACTGGTGAAGAATATAAAGTTGCTGATATAGTTGTTGTAGATTCAACTATATCACAAGAAGGACCTGTAACATTAGTAAAAGATGTAGATTATAAAGTTGAATATACAGATGCTATTAATGCAGGTGAAGCAAAAGTTGCAGTTGTTGGAAAAGGAAATTATGCTGGAACAATAGCAAAATCTTTTACAATCAACGCAAAAGATATTATATTTGATGAAGATGAAAAAACAGAAGATAGACAATATGTTGTAACTGTTGATGAAACTTCAAAAGTTGCAGTAGTAGATGAAGAAGGAAAAGCAGTTGAAATCAAACCAGAAGTTTCTATCTTTGATGTAGTTAGAAATGTAAAATTAGTTGAAGGAACAGATTATGAAGTTACTTATGCTGATAATACAGTAGCTGGTGATGCTACAATCACAGTAGATGGTATAAATAATTATGCAGGAAATGCAGATTATACATTTACAATTGTAGCAGCAGATAAAGATATTGCAAAAGCAGTTGTAGATCAAAAAAGCATATTCTCAAAAGAATATGATGGAACAAAACAAACACAAGATGCTTTAACAGTAAGTATTAATAATACAAAATTAGTTAAAGATACAGATTATACAGTTGTTTATGAAAACAACATAAATGCAGGAACAGCAAAAGCTGTACTTACAGGTAAAGGAGACTATGCTGGTACAAAAGTAGTTGAATTTACAATTACAGCAAGAAAATTTGATTCTGTACAAGTAAAAGTTGAAAAATCAAGTTATACACAAACAGGTTCAGCTATCGAACCAAAAGTAACAGTTACAGATAGCAATTTAAAAGCAACATTAGTTGCAGGAACAGATTATACAGTAACTTATGCTAACAATGTAGAAGCAGGAACAGCAAAAGTTACAGTAACAGGTAAAGGAAACTTTGCTGGAACAAAAACAGCTACTTTCACTATTGAAAAAGGTGAAGAACCAGTTAAGCCAGTTGATCCAGTTAAACCAGTAGAACCAAAACCAGAAATGAAATTTAAAGATCTTACAGAAAAATGGTATTTAGATGCAGTTAAATATTCTTTTGAAAATAACATTATAAAAGGTTATGATGAAGAAACATTTGCACCAAATGACAAATTAACAAGAGGAATGGTAGTAACAATTCTTTACAGAATGGAAGGTGAACCAGTAGTATCAGGTGCACCAAAATTCTCAGATGTTAAAGGTGGATACTATAAAAACGCTATAAAATGGGCTTCTGATAACAAAATTGTTAATGGATATAAAAACACTAACAAATTTGGACCAGATGATAATGTTACAAGAGAAGACTTAGCTATTATGTTATGTAATTACGCTGAATTCAAAGGTAGAGATATGACAAAATCAAATGATTTAAAAGCATTTTCAGATGGAAACAAAGTTTCAAAATATGCTGAAAAATCAGTAAAATGGGCAGTAGGTTCAGGAGTAATAACAGGAAATAAAGATAAAACTTTAAATCCACAAGGAACAGCAACAAGAGCAGAAGCAGCTGCAATGTTCCAAAAATATTGCGTAAACGTAGGTAAATAATCCCACTTTTACATAAATAGAAAAACCAGTAGTATTTGATACTGCTGGTTTTTTATAATAAAAAATCTTAAAAAGGCAAGAATGTTAATGATAAAGCAGAATATTCATAATAATTTTGTAAAAATTATTATGAATGAAAAAAAGAAAGATTTTTGTATAAATATACAAGAAAATAAATAAAATCAAGCTTTAAAAAAATTTGACTTTATGAATACTTAAATATATACTAATATTATGTCGAAATATAAAATCACGACATGAAAAAGGAGGAAAAGATGAAGTTAGAAAAAATAATTTCAATTACCTTATTTTTAAGTATATGTATATTATTATTTATTAGTTTAGGAAATACAGCTTTTGCTGGACAATATGTTTCACAGCAAGAAGCAGAAAATATGTGTCCTGGCATTTCAGGAATGGTTAATAATTTAAAAAATGCACATCCTGGATATAATTTCCAGTTTTATAACACTGGTATAGATTGGGGAGAAGCAATTCTTCGCGAATATCAAGGACATGGACATTCACCAAGTAATTTATTTAGAGTTAGTGCGAAATATTCTGGTATGTGGTTTTGTCCAATATGTGGTACGAAAAACTTTGATAATGGGTTATCTTGTGCTTCAATGGATGCTTTAAGATATATGATGGATCCAAGAAATTCAATTTCGGATGATAGTGTTTTTCAATTTAAAAGTTTAGAAACACCAGATGTCAGTTATAATGATATTGTAAGAGTTGTTACAGGAACATTTTTAAATAATGGTGAATGTGTACAAGCTATATTAGATGCAAGTAATACTTATGGAATAAATGGATATTATTTAGTAGCAAAAATACTTACAGAGCAAGGAAATAATGGTTCTACTTTAAGTAAGGGTGTAATTAAAGATGGTGTTACATATTATAACTTCTTTAATATAGGCGCTTCTGGAAATGGTAAAGATACTATAATTCGAAATGGAACTAATAAGGCAGCACAAGAAGGATGGACTTCACCAAGAGCATCAATTATAGGTGGAACAAAATTTGTTAAAACCGAATATATTGGTAAAGGACAAAATACTTGTTATTACCAAAAATTTAA
>ERZ777011.2323-NODE-2323-length-15576-cov-3.911475_pt1 | contig 15576 bp, 22 predicted proteins | sample MGYA00374964_ERZ777011 | MGnify/ENA primary metagenome ERZ777011 (study PRJEB29310, sample SAMD00008975) | mouse gut metagenome | study: EMG produced TPA metagenomics assembly of the Metagenome analysis of fecal microbiota from mouse which was promoted...
GTATAAATATATATTACTAATCGTTAGAATGTTAATACCCCATACAAGCCCGTTTCGCGGTCTGAAAACCGCTTATTTTCAAGGCTTTCACCTTGCTTACGGAAGTATAAATAATTCTTGCATTTTAACCGCCGATATGGTACAATAAACGTGTTCAATAGTTTATTACAAAATCGACTTGAAAACCCTTTGTAATTCGCAGTTGCAAAGGGTTTTCTATTTCCCTTTTGCGGCTTCTGCCGCTTCTATTCCCAACGGCTTCACCTCCCTTTTACCGTAATCCCATTTGTTTACTCATAAACTCGCCGTATAAATTCCGCATGGTGTCCCAGTCAATTTCCCCTGCGTGATGTAAGACGAACAATCCGCCCCACAACATAGCAGACTTTATTTCTATTGGTTTTTCTTCCTGCTTATATAGCCAGTTTTCCAAATCAAAATAGGCTTGCTTTGCTGTCTTCCTCTCTTTTGCCACCGCTGCCACCTCCTAACTTGCCGCTTGCTTTCGTCCTGCTGCTGCCGTTTCCTCCTTATCCCGCTGCGTCACCTTGACCGTGATCTTTGCGTGTTCTCTTTCTGAAAGAATAAGTGCCAGCGTATCAAAGAAGCGTTGTGCATTAAAGGTCCCTTTGATCTCCACTGCTGCCACCTCCGTTTATACTGGCTGGGCAGCAGGGATCGTTTTCTTTCTTTCCAGACCCTTTGCAAATCTCGCGCCCTGCATGAATATAAGAAACTCTTTCTGTTCATCCGGGGTCATTTCGTCCAGAAATTGCAACACTGCTGCCGCTTCCGGCTTGTGCTCTGTCTTCAATAAAATTTCCATCTGCTCTGCCATTCTGTTTTCCTCCCGTTTTGTAAAATTTCCTTTCTGCACTGCCGCTTCCGCTTTTCACCTTAAAAAGCCGACTGCCCGGAAAACTTGTTTACCGTCCACACGCTTTCTAGCTGGCGTGACCGCTGCCGATCTTGACGCAGTGCGTATTTTTGAGGGTTGGCTTCCTCGGTTATGTCTTTACAAGTCCATTTTGTTTTCGTTGTTTGTCCTTGTACGCCCATTATATATCCACAAAATGTCCTTGTCAATCCTTTTTTTAATTTTTTTATTTCATTTTGTCTTGACTAAACCATTTTTAAGATGTATAGTAAAAGCACATACAAAAAGAAAGAGGGTGAATACATAGTGGAAGTTTATGAGAGAATACGGGAATTGCGGAAAAATCATCTTCGCATGACCCAAACCGATTTCGGTGATAGGCTTGGCGTTAGTCGTTCTGTAATAAAAAATATAGAATTAAATGCCCTTGCCCGCCCGGATCAAAAACTGTCACTGATAAAACTGATCTGTAAAGAATTTTCTGTCAATGAAGACTGGCTTTTGAACGGCAATGATCCTATGTTTGTTGAGCCGGACACATTCAGCCTTGATGAATTTGTGAAGCAACGCGGCGCGACGGACCTTGAATTGCAGATAGTAAAGACCTATTTTGATTTAGACCCGGACATAAGGGGGATTTTAGTTGATCATTTTAGAAAAGGGCTTGCTTCTGCTATCATCGAAAATCCAGCAATGACAGTTCCAGATACGCCGGATGAATTGGAAGCCCAATGCCCGCCCGTGGATGTTGGTGGCATTTCCGGGACAGACGCTGGGTGATAATTGCACCCAGCGTTCCTTGCTTGCTACTTAACGACTGTTATTTTTGTTCTTCCAGAAAAATTCAGATTGTAATATATTGTGCTGGTTTCGCGGTAGTAAATAGCATAAATTCTGCTATCGAAATATTTTATATATTTTTTTGTCATTGTGACCACCTTTCCGCAAGGCTGGGCGCACTACAATTATAGAATGTTTTTTATTCTGGAAAATTTTTCAAAGAAAGGTAAATGATTATGAAAAACAAAACTGTTTTTATTGTATTATTTTTTTGTTTTCTGCTTTTGACTGGTTGTGGTGGTTCTCCATCTTCTGAAAAATCTACCGAACTTTCTGAAAAGTATGATTTTTACAAAGAGTCTGCTGATAATATTCGTAGAGGTTGCGACGTTACTTCGGAAGAAGCAGATGATATTTTTATAATTCTAGTAGATGAATGTGGTGTGTCTGATCTTATCAACTATGTTTCCAATAATAATGACGGCACTTTTTCCATATGGTCTTCTGGTACAAAATATACTGTGGCTTTAGATAACGGCACTGTTTCAACTGTATTTACTAAAAGCTGGTTTTCAGACGTTCAATTATATCCAGAGGTTGAGGACGATGAAGAATATGCAGAAGGACGCGATGTAACAGAAGAAACCGAAACTTCATCCGATAGTATACCCGACAATTCTTTAGTTGTTTTAGATTTCTCTGCTTCTGATATTCCTTATGGTGAATTTGATACAGGCGCATTGGAAATCCAACACGGCGAATTATTAAGTGTCATTTATAATGACGGCATCGTTGTTGTAAAGGCGAAAATTCAGCCCAGTTTTACCAATGATTTAACAATCGGTCAAAATTATTTCAATGTTTGTGATTTAATTAAGAATCATGGCTTTAATAGTTGTGAGGAATTGCAATACTGGGCGGTTGCCGATATGACGAACGGTGAAGAAGCCAAAGTCATTTCTTTTGACCTTGATAAAAATACTATAAACAACGTCTATGACGAAAAAATTGTTGAAAACCAACTTGGAAACTATGTCAATAATCTATTTATTCATGCTAGTTTGACGGAATAAGACGAAAAATGTCACGAAAAACCCCGGCAGTGCTGGGAACACTGCCGGGGCGGTGCAAATAATATATCATACCAGATACAACATACCATCCGCATAATTATAATATCACTTGCGGGCGGGAAATCAAAGGCAATTAAGGTGATAAAATGAGAAAAAAAGAATCAGCGGCAAGCCTTGTGCGTGTCGCTTTATATATCCGCGTTTCCGGGGAAGAACAAAAAATGCATGGTTTGTCTCTTGAAGCGCAGCAAGAACGGCTTGAAAAGTACGCCCGTGAACGCGGCTGGCTGATTGTCGGCATATATATTGACGCTGCCAAAACCGCCCGGAAGCACTTGCACAAGCGCACTGAATTTCAAAAAATGATAGATTCTGTCAAGCGGAATGAAATTGATATACTGCTTTTCTGCCGCCTTGATCGCTGGTTTCGATCTGTTGCGGACTATTACAAGATCATGGAAATTTTACATGATCACAACTGCGAATGGTTGACCACTGATGAAGAATATGACACAACCACCGCAAACGGGCGTTTGTATATCAATGTAAAGCTATCCATAGCCCAGAATGAAGCCGATATTGACGGGGAAAGAATCGACGTTGTGTTTGACAGTAAAATTGCTCATGGCACGGTTGTTTCTGGCAACTGTCCTTTTGGCTTCCGGGTGAATGATGAAAAGCGGCTTGAAATCGTCCCGGAAGACGCAGACATTGTGCGGGACGCTTTTTGCAGATATGAAGCCACTGTGTCCCAGCGCGGAACTATTAAATATATCCGGGAAAAATACGGCGTGAATTGGTGTGACGCGACTTTTCGGCGTATGCTTCGGGAAAAACTATATACTGGCATATACGACCGGGGCGGCAGGATCAATGAAAATTTCTGTCCGGCAATTATCACCCATGATCAATTTGAACATGTGCAGAAGTTGACCAGCAAAAACGCGCGTTCCTCTCCGTCCGGCAAGGTTTATATTTTCACATCCATTCTAACTTGTAATGAGTGCAGTCATAAATTAGTAGGCTATAGCACACGGCAATATTGTTATTATCGTTGTAACCAGCATTTTCAGCGTGGGCGTTGTTCAAACAATCATTCTGTCCGGGAAGATTTTATTGAATCATGGCTTTTTGATCATCTGGAAGAAGAAATAAACCGCTGTCAGCTTGAATGGGAAGTACAAGCCGCCAGCCGTAAACGTTCGATCACATCCAGCGACAAAGCGGCTCTTAAACGAAAACTTTCTAAACTGAAAGAATTATATGTGAATGAGTTAATAGACCTTGAAGAATACAAAAAGGACTATGAAATATATACCACAGCACTTAGGCAGCTACCAGACCCGGCGCAGGAAGCACCGCCAGACTTCGCAGCCGTAAGAAACATTTTGACTACTGATTTCAAGTCGATATATAATACTTTAACCCGTGAAGAAAAACGCACTCTTTGGCGATCCGTCATTGAAGAAATAAGGATTGATAATGACGGGAATATCACGGGAATTGTTTTTGGGTAGTGTTGTATTAACTAGACACTACCCGTCGGCTCATCCGCCAGAATAATCGCCGGTTTCGTCACCAGCGCACGCGCAATCGCCACTCTCTGCTGCTGTCCGCCAGAAAGCTGTGCCGGAAGATTATCCAGTTTACTCTCCAGACCCAGCGCGTGCACAATCTTCTCAACAAACGCGTTGTCTACGCTTCTCCCGTCCAGTTCCAGCGGCAGTACGATATTCTCATAAACGCTTAAGATCGGCACCAGATTATAGCTTTGAAAGATAAAGCCGATCTGCCGCCTGCGGAAAATCGTCAGATCCCGCTCATTCAACTCAAAAATCTTCCTGCCTGCCACCGTTACAGTGCCGGACGTAGCATAATCGAGTCCGCCCAGCATATGCAGAAGCGTGGACTTGCCGGACCCGGAAGTACCCACCACTGCGGTAAACTCGCCTTCCTCCACAGACAGATCCACGCCGTCTAATGCCTTGACCTGCGTATCGCCGTCCCCGTAATATTTCTTCAGATCATGGGTTTCTAAGATTTTCATATGACTCCTCCCTGTGCGAAACTGCACCGCACTAATGTCTTCTACTATAGATTATCAGATACTTCTTACGGTAGTCTGACAAGAAGGAAGAAAAGATATGACAGTTTTGTAAGAAATAGGATCTCGCGCGACAGAATTTTGCAAACAGAATATATTTTTCAGATTTCAGCATTTAACAGAAAAAGCGAAAAGCTGCTGCCCTGTCCCACTCTGGAGGATACGGTGATATAGCCTTTCTCACGCTGTAATATAAGCTGTGCCAGATACAGCCCCAGACCGCTGCCCTCCTGCTGTTCCACTGCCTTGCCGCGATAGAAACGTTTAAATATCAGATTATATTCACTCTCGGGAATACCGATCCCTTCATCCGTAATCGTGATCTTCGTATAGAGATCCAGTCTGGTCAGCGTAATCCGTATTCTGCTGTGCTCCGGCGCATACTTCACCGCGTTTTCCAGAATATTCGACATTGCTTCCGCCGTCCACCTGGGATTGTGATATATCGTACAGTCCTGAAACTCTTCCACCGTCAGTTCAATATCTCTGGCGGCCGCCTGCGCATAGACGGAACTGACCGCCTTCGCAATCGTCTTCTTAATCCCGATATTCTGCGCCTCGAAATGGATGATGCCGTTTTCCAGCCGGGATGCCTTCAGAAGATCCGCCATCAGCCACTGTAATTTATCCGCCTGGCTCTTCGCGTGCGAGAGAAATTCCTGCCGTCTGCTCTCTTCGATTCCGGCGTCCTGCAGAAGTTCCATATCCATCACGATATTGGCCAGTGGCGTTTTAAACTGATGGGAGAGGTCCGATACCAGTTCCATGGTTCTGTTTTTCTCTTCCTGCGCCTGCTGCTCCTTGTACCCCATACTGCTCAGGATTCGCCTGAGCTGGCTGATCACACGGGATTCTCTTGTCTCCGCCACATCTGACCCATATATGCCGTCCTGCAGAGCGGCCTGCGCATCCGCGCGCTGGAAATCCTCCAGGATGCGGTCCATTTTCTTCCACTGCCACAAGAAATAAGCCGTGCCTGCAATCAATGCAATCAGACACAGCGCAAGGCAGACTGCAAGTATCAGGATTACAGCCTGCAGCTTCATGTTTTCCCCGGAAAACAGATTCACCCTTTGTCCTCCCACAGATAGCCGATTCCCTGAATCGTACGGATATAACTTCCGCCTAATTTCTTACGCAGACGGCTGATGTTGACGGAGAGCGTATTTTCCTCTACATAATTCCCGTCTATATCCCATACACGCTGCAGAATCTGTTCTTTTAATAACGCCTGATTTTTATTTTCCAGAAAATATTGTACAAGCCGGAACTCCGTCATGCTCAAGTCCAGTTCCGTCTCTCCGCAAAAAGCCCGGAATGTCTTCGTATCCAGAACCACATCTCCTGATTTCATCAGTCCGTCATCCGTATAGGCTTCAGCACCTTCTGCCAGATCAGAAGCTGCCGTTCTTCTGCTTAAGATGTTCTGCAGCCGAACCTTCAGTACAGAAAGGGAAAACGGCTTGGTCATATAGTCATCTGCACCGCTCGTAAGCCCCATGATCTCGTCCGTCTCCAGGTCACGCGCCGTCAGCATAAGAACCGCCGCCCGTCCCTTGTTCTCTACGGTATTATCCCCTTCAAACTTCCTGATCTTCCTGCAAAACGATATACCGTCCCCGTCCGGCAGATTCAGATCCAGAATCACTGCGTCGGGATTCTCTTTCTCATAGATCGCGCTTCCCTCCCGCAATGTCCGCGCACACAGGACAGTGTAACCTTCCTGTTCCAGCGCATAAGAAATGCCGCGGTTTAAACCTTCATCATCCTCTATCGTCAATACTTTTATGTTCTCCATGATTCCGTCCTCTCCATGCACCACTATAGCATAAAGAGACCCAGAGTCAACCCCATTCCCACCGCACAACCGATAAATCCCATGACTGCCACATACATAACAACCGTTACTATATCTCTTGCCATTTTCATACGGACGCCTCCTCCCATTCGATGATTCCATCATAAACAGGAGATGTCGCCTACTTGCATATAAGATGTGTCATAACTGTCAAATGATCATTCTTTCCCACGCAATACAAATTCTATAACCGCCTGTGCCGATTTATTGTCCAGCTGGACAAGATACTGCTTCGCCTCTGCGAACAGCGCTTTCTCTTTCACTTTCACCATGCTTATATCCGCACTCTCCGCAAGATCATGTGATTCCACCCACTCGACATCTGTTTCGTTCTCCATAAAAGGAAACGCATACTGCGTCAGGTAAGCCATATCAAATGCTTCCACGTAGGCGCCTTCTGCCTCCACAGAAACCTTCGCCTTCCAGACCTCCCCGCTGGCGGCGTGAATCTTCAATTCCACCGAGGTGCCTTCTTTGATAAACCATATTTTCCAGTAACTGTACAGCATCGCTTCCATGCTCTTCTGCATCGGTGTATCAATCGTACACAATTCAGCCCTCGTCGCATCAAAATCGCATTCCTGCAGTGCATCGGTAAAAACGCCATATGCCGCCATCGTTTGAACCCATCTTTTGCCTGTGTCGATCGCCTGCTTCATATCCATCTGCCCCGGCAGCGGCTCGTGAGGCAGCTCTCGGCCGCCGTTTTCCCACACTGCCAGCACAAGCGCCCGCGTATCCTCAGTCATCTCCCGCCCCTGAAACGCTTCCGGCTCCTCCGCCTGCTCCTGTGCAGCCTTTAAACTGTTGTCCGCCAGAAAGCTGATTTCCTCAGACTGTACTGCGATTGTACCGGTACTGTTCAGGAACCGCTCTTCTCTCCGTATCAGCAGACGCTCCGTTAAGAACCACCCGCCGAAGATTACGCAGACAGCCGTAAGAAACATAAGCGATGCATAGATTCTACTTTTGCTCATCATCCGCCGCTCCTTTACATCTCAGACATAAACTCACCCGCGTTCCGCTTACGCCGTCACTCTCAAATTCCAGTGTGCTTCCATGGATTCTCGCAATCTTCTCCGCCAGCGCCAGCCCGATTCCGGCGCCATGCTGCTTTCTGGAACGGGATTTATCTACCATATAGAAAGCTTCCTTAATTCTCTGAATCTCCTGTGCCGGAATGCCGCTCCCGTTATCAGCGACCTGTATCATATACACCTGTCCGCACCGTCTGCCCGTGACCTGAATACCGTCGGCACCGGCTTTCAGCGCATTATCAATCAGATTCAGATAAAGTGTTTTAAACAAATCATACTCCACTTCTATATATGCCGTTTCGATACTGCACTGCAAAGTCACTCCTTTTTCCGTCATCAAATATTCGGTATCTGCCGTTAATTCCTGAAAAAGAAGCCTTGTCTCTGTCTCCTGCAGGACAAAATCCCTGTGTTCCAGCACTGTCATATCCATCAGCTTATGGGACAGCGACTCCAGACGCATCCCCTCATTCCAGATATACCACGCCGCCTGCTTCTGCTCCTTACGCGGCAATTCTTTGTGATAGATCCGGTCAGCGTAACCGATCATGGACGTGAGCGGCGTCTTGAGTTCATGTGCAAAATTCGCCACAAAGTCTTCCTTCTGTCTTGCAATTTCCGACAACTCCTGCACTTTTTCTTCCACAGCAGCCGCCATCCGGTTAAAATTCCGCGCAAGCTGCCCCACTTCATCAGATCCCGTGTCCGCTACCCGCTCACTGTAATTGCCGTCGGCAATTTTCTGCGTGGCGCCGGTCAGGGTTTTGACCGATCGAGTCAGAAATAAAGACAAACCAAATATCAGAACGCTTCCGATCCCGATCGTCACCGCATACACGGCACCAAATTTCACGATCATCTGCTCCTGCTGCTCAGATACCCTCTCTACATCTGTTCCCGTCACCAGATATACGCTCGCATTGTTATGAGATACAATTCCTGCCGTCAGCAGACAGTTCCTCTCACCGATCATAACAAACCGGCAGCTGACCGCGTCTGCCGCCACATCCTGCAGTAATCCGCCCGTATCTGCCCCGACCGGGAACGCAGAGAATAACTCCTTACCATCCGTTGTGTAAAGAGCCGTCATCTCCCTCATATCCGAAGCTATGCTGCTGCAATCATACGTTCCATCAGCCGCTTCCGCAATCCATTCTTCTCCCCGCGTGATCAGATTCGCCTGCACCACGAATTTATTATACTGATATTGTTCCACGGCCGCTTCGATCTCACGCTCCATGGTAATATCATAGAAAAAGGTAATCAGCAGGTAACCGCCGATCAGAAAAGCCGCGCTGAAGAATATAGTGATACAGAAGAACATTTTCGTCCCCAGCTTCATAACATCACCTTACCCTTCCAGCCTGTACCCGATGCGAAACACGGTCCTGATCCGCTCATCCCAGCCCAGCTTCCTGCGCAGCCTCTGGATATGGGTATCCAGCGTCCTCGTATCTCCCAGGAAGGGCTCGTTCCACACTTTTTCATATAGTCTGTCCCGGTACTGCGCCACATTTCTGTTCTGAATCAGTTCCACCAGCAGATCAAACTCCTTGACCGTCAGTTCCACTTCTTCTCCGTTCTGATATGCCCTGCGTGATTCCAGATTAATCTCGACATCCGCAAAAGTGAGATTCTTCCTATTTTTCCCGTATCTGCGAAGCACCGCCTCCATTCGGGCAATCACCTCACCACTCTGAAAAGGCTTGACGATATAATCGTCCGCTCCCAGCTTAAGCCCTCGGATGCGATCTCCCACAGCACTTTTCGCCGTCAGGAAAATCACGGGGATCTCCATCGGTCTGATATACTCTAACAGTTCATAACCGTCGATCTCCGGCAGCATAATATCCAGCAGGATAAAATCATAATCCGTATGCTCTTCCAGCAGATCCGCCGCTTCCCTGCCATTATAAGCACAAGTGCACCGATATCCCTCATCGGACAGATCCATATACAATAAATTGGCGATTGCCTCGTCATCTTCCACGATCAAAACATTCATTAACATAGCCCTCTGTATGTACCACAGCCCCGTAACAGCACCGCCGGGGGCGGCACTGTTACGAGATCTCCTCCGCTGTTTCCTATCTTACCATACAGATGTGTCAAAGTTGTCAAAAATATTCTCTATCGCCACTCAAAAATACATATGTAAGTGCAGGATGCCGCATCCTACACCACCCCGAGCAGTGTCCCGATCCAGTAGATCACACCCAGCCCCCAGCTCGTAACAATACCAAACAGTATGACCGGTCCCGCGATCGTAAAGATCTTACAGCCGATTCCGAACACCTGCCCCTCCTTCTGATACTCGATCGCCGCGGACGCAATAGAATTCGCAAATCCGGTAATCGGCACGAGTGCACCGCCGCCGCCCCATTCCACCAACTTAGGATACAGATTAAAGCCCGTGAGAAGTACACTGATCAGCACCAGCAGCATAGAACACCAGGAGCCTGCCGTCTCCTTATCCAGCCCCATCGTACTGGTCGCATAATTTAAGATAAACTGTCCCAGAATACATATAATACCACCCGTTATGAATGCTTTGCACATGCGCCACAGGAGACTGTACTTCGGTGTCACCTGCTCCACATGCTGCCTGTATTCCTGCTCCTTCTTCTGCTGCATTGTCTGTGGTTTCTGATTTCCCTGTGCCATATGACCGCTTCCTTTCTTTTGATTTTTTCCTGTTTTGCAAGTTTTCTACGCCGTGTTTATCCTCCATATAAAAACACCTGTTGTGTAAAATAGATCAGACTGCCCGTCAGTTTCCCAAGCGCGACCGCCAGAATCGCAATTCCCAGCCCGTGCCGGAATCCGATTCTTCTGGCGAAAATCGGAATCGTATTCAGCATCTCCGCAATGGCCAGCGCCAGACATCCTACAAAAATACCTGCAAAGATGCCAAAGATAAGCAGAAACAGCGTTCCGAGCAGATTCCACACACCTTCCGTCGCACCGGTCCCGAACAGATTATGTCCTCTTACAAATGCACCGATCATCCCCCAGTTGCTGAATATACTGAAGAAACCGCCGAACAGCGTTCCGAATACCACCATTTCCTCCAGCACAAAAATTCTGCGCGCCACGTGCATCTTGCCGGCAAACCGCGGAATCAGTCCGACCGAAATAAGTACCGTAAACACGCCCGCGGAAACGATAAGACCGCTGCTGACTCCAATCACTGCCAAAAAAATCTGCTTTATAAATATCATTTGTTATTGATCTCCCTCTTTAATTGACATCCATTGTCTTTCCTTCTCTGTCCGCCGTCTCTATAAGCGCCTTATTGACGTCCGTCTCATAGACCCGCATCTCCACCTCGATCGGTGTGGGGTCTTTCGTGATTCTTCTGCCGCCGATGTGATTAAAGAACACAATAATACCGATTGCCAGCCCTGTCGAATACGCCAGTTCCAGAATACCGTAGCCGTCACCCGGCTGTCCCATGACCATCTCATAGATTTTCGTAAAGACATCATTGATTCCGATATCATTGTGAAAAGCCATAATCGTAAAAGCCGTTCCAAAGAAACTGACTGCTGCCACGAAAACAAGCTTGATCCACTGCAGCGGTCCCTTATGTTTATTGACATCGATATACTCTACCATAACAGCCGGTTCGCCAATGCTTTCCACGCTTGCTTCCGGACATATTTTATTGATCTCCTCGATCACCTTGAGCAGACTGATGACCTGTCTTTTCGGCTCCCCCTGCTTGAAGTGGTGCAGTTTGACCGCCTTTGCTTTTGCCAGAATATGTGTATCACCGCACGTCAGCTTTCCGATGTCTTTCACATAGACATCATCAGACTGCAGTTCCACGTTCTGCTGTGCATGAATATAAATTGTCGTGCTATTAGTTGACATAACATTATACTCCTATGACAAAACCTGCCGATTTGCTTTTAGTATGCTGCCATATCTTTCTTTTATGCATTTGTCCGGAACAAAAAAGATTATCACAGGATACCCTTTCCTGATTGTTATATAAATAATGTAAAAAGCCCGGCACAGGCATTTATTTCCTGTACCGGGCTTATATTTATTCATTCAATATATTAAATAACAGGTAATATTTCTTTGCAGTACCATTTATCGTCCGTCTGCCGGATGTCGTCTCCCTGTCGGATAATCGGATGATCCGCATCATTGATCGGAATATAACGTATCGTCCCTCTCCCGCCGTCAGACATGATCACCTGTCTGTTTATATACTCGCTGCGCATGTTTTTGAGAAAATTCATGACAAGTTTCCGGTCTAGCCCTTCAAACTGTTCTTCATAGAACATATCAAATACGTCAAGCGGCAGTTTCGCACTCTTATAGCTCCTCGCGGACACCATGGCATCATAAATGTCGGATATTGCCGTGATTCTGGCGTACAGTCCGATCGCATCGCCCGAAATACCATCCGGATATCCCTGTCCGGTCAGTTTTTCATGATGATGGCGCGCTGCCATCCTGATATTGTCGTCAAACTTATCCTGCAGCAGTTCATCCGAGTAAACCGGATGCCTGCGCATGACCGCCAGCTCTTCCTCCGTCAGTCTCCGGGGCGCATTCAAAATATCCTCGGGGATCATCGTTTTGCCGATATCATGCAGGAGTCCTGCCAGAACAAGCATATTCACGTCCTCCGGCGGCAGCGAAAGCCACCCCGCCTGCATACCGTTCAGAAACGCTACGTTGAGGCAGTGCCGCTGCAATTCTTCATCCATGGGTCTTGGGAAATTGATACAGGAAAGTATCATCACCGGATCAAAATCCTGCAGTTTCCCCGCAACTTCACGCGTCAACGGCGCCATCCTCTCATCGTTAAGCCACTGCTCATAGTCCTTTCTATGGAAAAGACCGCCCACATTCTGCTGCAGCCGCGTATATCCTGTTCGTCTCTCGGTGATCTCCCGTCGGGTCTCTATCGGCACGTGCGCATCCGACACGATCTCCAGATAGGTGTCTTCATACACCATAATGTTTCTGCTGTCCCCGTAAAACCGCATCAACTTATCCAGCTTCGCCCTGGTGATCGTCTCACCCTTACGCAGCAGCAGTACTGCACCTGTATGATTAAAAATATCATCCTTTAATACAAGTCCGTCCCATAAATATTCAGCAGGAAGTGTCTGTAGTTTCCTGATGCTCATCTGTCGTCCCCCGTTCCAGGCGGATACCGCTGATCCGGCAGCCATACTCCTCCGCCAGCATATCGCTCTGATCTATTCTGACAATGCCGCATTCCAGAACGATTGTCCCCTTGTCCATGTTAAGCCTCAGCACAAAACCGTCTCCCACTGCAAAACATCCTGCATCCGCCTGCATCAGCACACCATTTGCACTCATATTGATCGTTCGGATACGCATCGGCTTACGAAGGCATATCTCCCTGTCATCTATCACCACTGCCTCTATCATGCCCTCCAGTTCCACCGGATATCTTGTTCTCGCCCTGTCTTCCTTCTCCTTACCCCTGCCCAGAAACACTTCGATCTCATTATCCACCATGGCGCCTTTGATCGTGCCGTACAGCTCATAAAGACACTCATCTGCGAAAATAAAGGCCGAAATGCGGTAATATTTCCTGTCCGCCAGACTGTCGGCGCTGATGGTCACAGAATTAGTCAGGCTGTTGAATCTCAGGATTCTGGTATCGGCAATCAATGCGCCGTCTTCTATATTTTTAATGACTATTCTACGGTTTCTGATCGTGCTCTCATTCATCTGTCCTGTTCCTTATGTATACTTCTCCTGGATTCCGCTCCGTGCTGTTTACCCGGGTATTATTTCGTATGTCATCAATTCATACCGCAGGCGGGTGCCCTCCATGATTTCCGGCGGAAGCAGCGCTCTCGCCACAAGCTTGATTTCATCGCTTTCCGTATCTGTCCGTTTTAGATTCGCGTAGTCTCCGTCTATACTGGCAACCTCATAGTAAAATGTGTTCATGTGTTTTCTCCTTGTTTGTACATTATGTTAACCACAATATCCGCTCTTTTTCAATTTTATGTAAACTATATTTTCAATTATTTTCCATATCTATTCTATATAATCCTGTATTTGTTTGATTTTCTTCTTACTTTATGTAAACTAATCCTTTTTTTCGTAAACATTATGTCAACTGCAGTACCTGTTTTCTTTTTTCTTTTATAGTATCATACTTCCTCTCTGAGTTGCAACAGGATGCGTTTCTCCATGCGGCTCACCTGAACCTGACTGATTCCCATATGCTTCGCCACCTCCACCTGTGTTTTATCCTGAAAATAACGCATACGAATCAGCTCCATCTCCCTGTCGTCAAGCTTTCCCAAGAGCTGTTCCAGCAGCATATGATTCAGAATCCGCTCCTTCTCCGTATCTTCATGGCTGCTGCCGCTCAGGACAGTCCGCCCAACGCCGTTATAATTCATGCCGTTGCTGCCGCCCACGACCTGATCAACCAGATAGATCTCATTCCCGTCGGACTGGTAGATGGATTTATAGATCGACTCCACCTCCACATTGGCATCCATCGCCAGCACGATATCTTCCACTGTGATTCCTGTTGCCTCCGACAGTTCCTGCAGACTGGCATCCCGGCCCAGCTGCTGGGACAGCCGCTCAGCCGCCTGTTTCACTTTCCATCCGTTTTCCTTCAGTGTCCGGCTTACCTTGACCATCCCGTCATCCCTTAAGAACCGCTTGATCTCCCCTTGTATCATAGGCACTGCATAGGTGGAAAACCGTACTTCGTATTTTAAGTCAAATTTATCAATTGCCTTCATCAAACCGATACATCCGATCTGAAACAAATCCTCCATATCATATCCGCGTCCGGCAAAGCGCTTCACGATATGACGCACCAGACCCAGATTTTCCTCAATCAGTCTCTCTCTTGCCGCTTTATCTCCTGCCTGTGATCTTTCAATTAGTGTGGCAGTCTCTTCCATCGGCTATTCCTCACTGTCGATCCATGAACTGATACCGATCTTCTTATACATCCTGACCGACGTTCCGAATCCGACATCGGAGCAAACCTCCAGATTATCCATAAATGCCTCCATAAAGGCAAATCCCATGCCCGAACGCTCCAGATCCGGCCGTGAAGTATACAGCGGCTCCATCGCCATTCCCACATCCGCTATGCCGACACCTCTGTCCACGATCTCCACCTCCAGCACATCACCCCGCAGGATGCAGCCCATATGTATTCTGTCCTCCAGACTTCCCTTGTTTTCATAACCGTGTATGATCGCGTTCGTAACCGCTTCGGACACGGCAGTCTTCACATCCGACATCTCCTCCAGCGTGGGATTCAGCGGCGTGATAAAAGCCGCCACAGCCGTTCTCGCAAACGCCTCGTTATCTGACACTGCCGCGAACTCTATTCGCATCTCATTTGTCATCTTATCCGTGTTCCTCTTCTCAATTATCTCTATCATCTCGTCCTCCTTTACGATCTCCGGCGCTTTCCCGGACATATCTTAACCTCCTTCTACCGCCTGCTTCCGCCACTGCGGAAAATGTCTGCTTTACATCTTGTTTTCCATGATTTCCACAATATTCTGCAATCCGGACAACAGTAATATCCTGCGTATCCTGTTGTCGGCATTGATCGCATATACTTTGCCGCCGAAACAGGAAATCTTCTTATACCTGCCCAGAATGATCCCGATCCCGGAACTGTCCATAAAGGTTGTCCGCTCAAAATCAAACACCACATTTCCTACTTTCTTCGACAGAATATATCGATCCGCTTTTGCACTTATGTCAACCGATATGTGGTGATCCACCTCATCCGGAAGCCTTATCATCAGGTAATTGTCAATGATTTTAAAATCCTCCATATTATGTAAACTCCTTTC
>ERZ777011.2324-NODE-2324-length-15575-cov-4.241108_pt1 | contig 15575 bp, 14 predicted proteins | sample MGYA00374964_ERZ777011 | MGnify/ENA primary metagenome ERZ777011 (study PRJEB29310, sample SAMD00008975) | mouse gut metagenome | study: EMG produced TPA metagenomics assembly of the Metagenome analysis of fecal microbiota from mouse which was promoted...
CGAAGCTCAATACGGCCCTCATATCCCCGGCTCCGAACGGCCCGCCTTTCACGCCACACCCACCATCGGCTGGATGAACGACCCCAACGGATTTTCCATCTACCGGGGGGAGTACCATCTGTTCTACCAGTATCACCCCTATTCCAACGAGTGGGGACCCATGCACTGGGGGCATCTGAAAAGCAGGGATCTGATCCTCTGGGAGCGCCTGCCCGCCGCCCTGGCCCCGGATCAGGACTATGACGCGGCGGGGTGCTTCTCCGGCGGGGCGGCGGAGCTGCCCGACGGGCGGCAGCTGCTGATGTACACCGGCGTCCGGCGTGGGCACAACGCGGACGGCTTTTTGCAGGACATCCAGACCCAGTGCCTGGCCGTGGGGGACGGAGTGAACTACGAAAAGTGGAGGGGCAATCCGGTTTTGGACGGGGCGGATCTGCCCGAGGGGGGCAGCACCGTAGACTTCCGGGACCCAAAGGTGTGGCGGGAGCCGGACGGAACCTATTACGCCGTCGCCGGCAACCGCACCGCCGACGGAAGCGGCGCGATTCTGCTCTACCAGAGCGCGGACGGCTTCGCGTGGGAGTTCGTGCGCACCCTGGACCGCTGCCGCAATCAGTACGGCCGGATGTGGGAGTGCCCGGATTTCTTTCCCCTGGACGGCAGACATGTCCTGTTCACCAGCCCCCAGGAGATGAACCCGGTGGGTCTGGAGTTTCACGCCGGCAACGGCACTGTGTGCCTGATCGGGGACTACGCCCCCGATGGGGCCGGATTTTCCCGGCAGTCCGTCCAAGCCATTGACTACGGCCTGGATTTCTACGCGCCCCAGACCCTTCTGACGGAGGACGGGCGGCGGGTCATGATCGCCTGGATGCAGAATTGGGCCACCGTAGGCGGAAAACCCAATCAGTGCCGCTGGTTCGGGCAGATGACTACGCCCAGGGAGCTGTCCGTCAAGGACGGGCGGCTGGTTCAGTCCCCGGTACGGGAGCTGGAACGCTACCGGGGCAGGCGGGCCGCGCACCGCAACATCCCCGTCTGCGGGGAGATCAACCTGCCAGGCATCCAGGGCAGGGTGCTGGATATGACAGTTACCGTCCGGCCCATCGGAAACGAAACCTACCGCTGGTTCCGCGTCCGGGTGGCCAAGGACGGGGAGCATGAGACCATCATCCGCTACCGCCCGGACCAGGGGACGGTAAAGCTGGACCGGACCCGCAGCGGCCTTCCCCACGATGTGGTGCATACCAGGAGCTTTTTTGCGGGCTCGGGAAACGGGACAATCAAGCTGAGGATCATTTTGGACCGCTTCAGTCTGGAGGTATTCGTCAATGACGGCGAGCAGGCCGCCAGCGCGGTGATCTATACCCGGCAGGAGGCCTGCGCGATCAGCTTTGAGGCCGGCGGCCCGGCACTGATGGATGTGGAAAAATACGACCTGGTCTTTGACGAAACAGGGCGCGAAGCGTGAACAAGCGGGCGCTCCCTCCGGCGGGATGATCTTCCTGCCGGAGGGGGCGCTCTTTTCGTCCTCCGGCACAAAATAAATTGTTTACGGCGCGGCCGCCCTTGTGATAAAATCATGGGTGACAAGCCGCGGGATGCCGCCGGGCCGGGGGCGCGGCCCCGCCGGCGGCGATGAAACTATTTTACGGCAGGAGAAAAAGCTATGAAACAGAAACGATACGGATTCACCCTGAAGTCCACCCGGGACTTGGCGGAGCTGGGCGGAAAATTCCACGAGCTGGAGCATGAAAAAACCGGGGCCCGGCTGGTGTGGCTGGAGCGGGCGGAGGAGAACAAGACCTTCGCCATCGCCTTCCAGACCCAGCCCTGGGACGACACCGGGGTATTCCACATCCTGGAGCACTCCGTGCTGTGCGGCTCGGAGCGCTACCCGGTGAAGGAGCCCTTCGTGGAGCTGATGAAGAGCTCGCTGAACACCTTCCTCAACGCCATGACCTTTCCGGACAAGACCATCTACCCCGTGTCCAGCCGGAACGGGCAGGACTTTGTCAATCTGATGCGGGTGTACCTGGACGCGGTGTTCCGCCCCCTGCTCCACGGCAGGCCGGAGATCTTCGGCCAGGAGGGCTGGCACTACGAGCTGGGGGAGGACGGGACGCCCTCCTATAAGGGGGTGGTGTTCAACGAGATGAAGGGGGCCTTCGCCTCGCCGGACACCCTGCTGAACCGGGAGCTGAGCCGCCGCCTGTTCCCGGACACCTGCTACCGCTTTGAGTCCGGCGGCCACCCGGCCCACATCCCGGAGCTGACCTATGAGCAGTTCGCCGCCGCCCACAAGCGGCTCTACCACCCCTCCAACGCCTATATCTTCCTGGACGGGAACGTGGATATCGATCAGGCGCTGTCCCTCCTGGACGGGGAATACCTCTCCGCCTATGACCGGGCCCCCGCGCCCCCCGCCATCCCCATGCAGGCCCCGGTGGACGGCGGGACGGCGGAGATCTTCTACGAGCTGTCCCCCCAGGAGGGGCTGGAGGGCCGGGCCCGGCTGGCCCAGGGCTTCGCGGCCTGCACCTTCCGGGACCGGGAGGTGCTGACCGCCCTGCAAATCCTGTCCGACCTGCTGTGCGGCGACAATCAGGCCCCGCTGAAGCGGGCGCTGCTGGAGTCCGGCCTGGCCAAGGACGTGCAGATGTCCCTTCAGGACGAGATTTTGCAGCCCTGGGTGCTGCTGGAGGCCCGGGACATGGCGGCGGAGGGCGGGGAGACGGTGTCCGCCGCCCTGCGGGGGGAGCTGGAGCGGCTGGCCCGGGTGGGGCTGGACCGCCCCCGCATTCTGGCCGCGCTGGACAACCTGGAATTCCAGATGCGCGAGCGGGACTACGGCCAGACGCCCCAGGGGGTGGTGTTCAGCCTCCAGGTGATGGAGAGCTGGCTGTACGGCGGCGACCCCATGGCCAATCTGAGCGTGGGCACGCTGTTCGACGCCCTGCGGGAAAAGTGCGCCCAGGGGTACTTCGAGTCCCTGCTGAGGCGGGTGCTGCTGGACAACCCCCACACCGCCCGGGTGCTGATGCTGCCCTCCCACGACGTGGGGCGGGAGCGGCAGGAGGCGGAGGCCGCCCGCCTCCGCGCCGCCCAGGCCGCCTGGAGCGAGGAGGACGCCGCCGCCATTCGGGATCGCCAGGCGGGGATCGAGGGGTGGCAGAACACCCCCGACGCCCCGGAGCAGCTGGCCTCCATTCCCATGCTGCGGCTGGACCAGATTCCGGAGGAGCCGGAGGCGCTGCCCGCCCAGGAGGAGGAGCGGGCCGGTCTGCCGGTGCTGCGCCACACCCTGACCACCGGGGGAATCACCTATCTGAACCTCTATTTCGACGCCGGCGATCTCACTCCGGAGGAGCTGACCCAGGCCGCCTTCCTGTGCCAGCTGCTGGGGGAGCTGGACACTACGGCCCGGGACAGCGGCGAGCTCCAGCGGCTGCGGCGCTCCCTGTTCGGCGATCTGGAGTTCAGCGTGGAATCCTACGGGGAGCTGGGGGCGCCGGAGCGGTGCCGCACCTTCCTGTGCGCCTCCGCCAGCATGCTGGACGGCAAGGCGGAGCGGGCGGCGGAGCTGCTGGCGGAGCTCCTCACGGACACCCTGCTGAACGACCCGGAAAAGGTCCGCGCCCTGCTGTGCCAGCGCCGGGCGGCTCTGTCCGAGCAGCTGGTGATGGCGGGCCACAGGACGGCCGTGGGGAGGGCGGCGGCGTCCTGCACCGCTGAGGGTGCGGTACAGGAATACACCGGCGGCATCGCCCACTGCCGCTGGCTGAAGGAGCTGGAGACGCAGTTTGAGGAGCGGTTCCCCGCCCTGAGGGAGGCGCTGGCCGGGCTGTCCGCCAAGCTGTTCTGCCGCAGGCGGCTCACCGCCGGCGTCACCGCGTCCGGCCCGGAGACGGAGGGCGTACTTGCGGATATCCTGTCCGCCCATCTGCCGGAGGGGGCCGTTCCCCCGCCGGAGGCCCCCGGTATCCGTCCCTGGGAACGCCGCAGGGAGGGCATCGTGATCCCGGCGGACGTGTCCTTCGCCGCCATGGGGGGCGCGTTCCCCCAGGCCGCCTCCGGCGGGGCCAAGGTGATGGGCCGCGCCGCCTCCCTGGGCTACCTGTGGAACGCCGTTCGGGTCCAGGGCGGGGCCTACGGCGTAGGGATGGTGCTGCGGGACAGCGGCCTGGCCGGGTTCTGGTCCTTCCGGGACCCCAGCGCCTGCCGCACGCTGGACTGCTACCGGCAGACGGCGGACTTTTTGGCGGCGCTGGGGGACATGGACCTCACCGGCCTCATTCTGGGGGCGGTGGCGGAGTCCGACCCACTGCTCACCCCCCGGATGAAGGGCAAGACCGCCGACGCCCGCCACTGGCGGGGAATCACCCACGGGGACCTGCGCCGGGTCCGGCGGGAGCTGCTGGCCGCCAAGCCGGAGACCCTGGCCGGGCTGGCGGAGGCGGTGCGGACTGTGACGGATACCGCCGCCATCTGCGTCCTGGGCCCCCGGCGGCAGCTGGAGGCCTGCGGAGCGCAGCTGGACATCCTGGAAGAGCTTTGACGGGGGAGCCGCTATGGAGCAGAATTTATACCGCGCCTATGTGGACATCCTGCGGGAGGAGCTGGTCCCCGCCATGGGCTGCACCGAGCCCATCGCCGTGGCCTACGCCGCCGCCCTGGTCCGGCAGACCCTGGGGGCGTTGCCGGAGCGGGTGGACATCCGGGTGAGCCCCAACATCATCAAAAACGTGAAGAGCGTCGTCGTCCCCCACACCGGGGGCCTGCGGGGGATCGCCGCCGCTGCGGCGGCGGGCATCGCCGTGGGAGACCCGGCGCGGGAGCTGGAGGTGCTGTCCGCCGTGGAGGAGGGGCAGCTGCCCGCCATCCGGGCCTGCCTGGAGAATACCCCCATATCTGTGGCCCCCGCGGACGGCGGGCTCATTTTCGACATCCAGATCACCGCGGCGGCGGAGGGACACTCCGCCTTCGTGCGCATCGCGGGGAGCCACACCAACGTGATCCGGGTGGAGCGGGACGGAGAAGCCCTTCTGGAACGGGACTTGGCCCAGTCCGCCGGGACGGATAAAACGGATCATGGCCTGCTCACCGTGGAGGGCATTGTGGAGTTCGCGGATACGGTGGAGATTCCCGACATCAAGGAGGTCCTGGACCGGCAGATCCGCCTGAACCGGGCCATCGCCCAGGAGGGGCTGCGGGGAAGCTGGGGCGCGGGGATCGGGAAAACCCTGCTGTCCGCCTATGGCGACACCGTCCACAACCGGGCCAAGGCCTGGGCCGCCGCCGGGTCCGACGCCCGGATGAGCGGCTGCGAGCTGCCGGTGGTCATCAACTCGGGCAGCGGGAACCAGGGCCTCACCGCCTCCCTGCCGGTGATCGCCTACGGGGAGGAGCTGGGCGTTGAGCCGGACGCCCTGTACCGCGCCCTGGCGGTGTCCAACCTGGCGGCCATCCACCTGAAAACAGGGATCGGGCCGCTGTCCGCCTACTGTGGGGCCACCAGCGCGGGATGCGGCGCGGGGGCGGGGGTGGCTTACCTCCATGGCGGCAGAGCCCACGAAATCGCCCACACCATCGTCAACGCCGTGGCCATCAACTCCGGCATGATCTGCGACGGGGCCAAGGCCAGCTGCGCGGCCAAGATCGCCTCCGCCGTGGAGGCGGGCCTGCTGGGCTGGCAGATGCAGCGCCGCGGCCGGCAGTTCTACGGCGGGGACGGCATCGTGGTGAAGGGGGTGGAAAACACCATCCGCAACGTGGGCCGCCTGGCCCGGGACGGTATGGCGGAGACCGACCGCGAGATCATCAGCATGATGGTGGAGGGCTGCTGACGCGCCCCGCGCCATATCAATATGAAAGAAAAAAGGAGAGGGAGACCGTGTCTGAATGGATGGACGCCATCGTAAAGCCCCAGGCGGGGCCTGGCCTGGAGCTGCGGCGGGTGCCGGTACCCCGGCCCCGGGCGGGGGAGGTGCTCATCAAGGTGCACAAGGCCGCCATCTGCGGCACCGACGTGCACATCTACAATTGGGACCCCTGGGCGGTGGAGCACATCAAGCCCCCCATGACCGTCGGCCACGAGTATGCGGGGGAGGTGGCCGCCCTGGGGGACGGCGTCACCGGCCTGCGGCTGGGCCAGCGGGTGTCTGGCGAGGGGCACATCGCCTGCCGCCGCTGCCGCAACGGCAACATTCAGTGGTGCAAGGACACGGTGAGCGTGGGGGTGGACCGGGACGGGGCCTTCGCCGAGTACGTCTGCATCCCGGAGACCAACGTGATTCTCATCGCGGGACAGGGTGCACGAAAACGCCCGCTATTTCCGAGGCGAGATGGAGAAGCTGGGCTTCGACCTGCTGCCCGGGGAGCACCCCATTGTCCCCGTAATGCTGTACGACCCCAAGATTGCCCACAAGTTTGCCCGGCGGATGCTGGACAAGGGGGTATACGTGGTGGCGTTCTGCTACCCGGTGGTGCCCAAGGGGAAGGACCGCATCCGTACCCAGATCAGCGCTGGGCACACGAAAGAGGACATCGACCTGGCTGTGCGGGCCTTCGGCGAGGTCAGGCGGGAGATGGGGCTGTGAGCGGGAGCGCCGCCCTTGCTGTCTGTTCCACTGTAGGCAAACCCGCCCCCACTCTGGTGTATTGTTTCAAACAAGCCCTATGCGAGGAGAGATTGTCGTGCCCACGCTGGTGATGCTTCTAGTCGGATATGTAGATTCCACGCTGGCCCACGCCGTCGTGGCGGCCTACCTGTTCGCCGTCCTGGACGAGCGCAGCTGGCGGCGGCTGAAGAAGCTGCCCGCCCTGCTCCTCTCCCCGCTGATTAATAACTCGCTCAGCATATTCCTCATGTATGCCCTTCCCGGCGGCAATCTCATCCGTTTCTGGGCCACCAGCTTGTGCGCCATGCTGTGCGTCGTGCTGTGGGCCCGGTGGGCCTGGAGGATGGGATTCTGGCAGGCCCTCTCCGCCGTGTCCATGACAGGGGTGTTTCAGGTATCCCTCGTCATCCTGACCCGGTTTTTGTGCCGAAACATCTTTGTGGATAACGAAATTCTCCAGTTCGCGGCGGTGACGGCCGTTGTCTGCGTTGTGGTGGCACTCTCCACCGTCCTGCTGTACCGCCTGCGCTTCGGCCGCTGGTTCCGCCTCCTGCTGGAGGAGGGTTCCGGCCAGCGCCGGACAGCCCTGTTCCTTTTCGCCCTGGCGTGCGTCATGGAAATGTTTTATATGCTCCAGGTGGTGGGGCTTCAGGAGGAGTATTTTGCCCTCTATTACCTGCTGGTGCTGGTAACGGTGGTGCTGGTGACGAGGCTGGTGCTCTATCTGGCCCACTGGTTCGACTCCGCCCGGAAGATGGAGGCCCAGCGGGATATTATCGCCCAGCAGCAGCTCTACGAGCGGGATCTGGAGGCCATCCGCCGGGAGGTCCGCGCCTTCCGCCACGACTACAAGAACCTGCTGGCGGGACTGTCGGAGCAGGCGGACGAGGGAGAGGTGGACGAGCTGCGCGCCGCCCTGTCCGAGCTGGACGCGGGCTTTGACCGGCGCATCGGGGAGAAGATCCGGGCCTCTACCCAGATCGGCAGCCTGCGCGTCCCCCAGGTGAGGAGCCTCCTGCTGTCCAAGCTGGCCGCCATGGGCGGGCAGGGCATCGACTGCCGACTGGAGGTGCTCTACCCCGTGGAGGCGGTGGGGATGGACGTGTGGGACTTTGTGCGCTGTCTGGGCATTCTGCTGGACAACGCCGCCCAGGCCGCTCTGGAGACGGAGACGCCCTGGGTGGAGGTGGTCCTGCTGGCACAAAAGGATACGCTGTCCCTGCGGGTGTCCAACCCCTACGCCGGGGCCATCGACCCGGACAAAATCTGGGCGGAGGGCTTTTCCACCAAGGGGGAGGGCCGGGGGCTGGGCCTCCCCAGCTACCAGCGGATTCTGGCGGAGCACCCCAATACGGCCGCGTCCACCAGCTGGGCGGGGGGCGTGTTCGTCCAGGAGCTGAAGGTGGAGGCAAGGCCATGATTTCCATTTATCTCTGCGACGACGAGGAGGCCGTCCGCCACCAGCTGCAAACCGCGATAGAGTGGAAAATCTTCGTGGAAAACTACGACATGAAGGTGGCGTGCGCCGCATCCTGCGCCGGGGAGCTGCTGGACGCGGCGCAGGACAGCCGCCGGGGCGTCTCATTCCCCGTCCTTCAGGTCCACGTCCAGGAAGTAGCCGCCGGGGCGTCTACTTCCTGGACGTGGACCTGAAGGACGGGGAATGGGACGGCTTCACCCTGGGCCGGGAGCTGCGGCGGCGGGACCCCCATGGCACCCTGGTGTACATCACCAGCTACGGCGACCTGGCCTGGAAAACCTTCCAGTACCACCTGGAGGCTTTCGACTACATCGTGAAGGAGGGAGAGCAGACCGGTTCCGCCGCCGCCCGGTGCCTGGAGGCCGTCCACGCCCGTCTGCTGGACGAGCGCCGGGACCCGGCGGAGGTGTTCTCCCTGCGGACCGGAGACGAAACCCGCCACGTACCCCTGGCGGACATCCTGTTTTTTGAGACCGCCCCCAAGGCCCACCATGTGTTTCTCCACACGGCGGACAGCCGCCTGGACTTTGTGGGCAGCCTGAACGAGCTGGAGCGGGAGCTGGGCGGGCGATTTGTCCGGGTCCACCGGGCCTATCTGGCGGCCTGGGATAAAATTGAGGCTGCGGACTGGAAGGAAAACCGGGTCCGGGTGGGCGGGCGGACGTGCCTGCTGTCCCGGGCCGGGCGGGCGGAGCTGAAAAAGAAACGGGGAGGGGGCCTGTGAGGCCCCCTCCCCGCTTCTTGCCGTTTAAGAACGATTCGCGCCGTTTGGGAAATTTGGCCCACAGCGGGCCGGGAGCATGGTATGTTTTCTTTCGCAGACAGGCGGGATGAGAAAGGAGGAACACGCAATGGCAAAGGAGCGCTTTGTGGAGGTCTATAACCAAGGCATCGTCAATGTGATGAAAGTCGTCGTCGATACGGAAACCGGCGTGAATTATGTACTGGGCTCTCACAATAAGGCAAGCGGCACCGGGATGACCGTGCTGGTGGACACGGACGGCAAACCCATCGTCACCCCCGTGAGCTGAAAAAATCGCGATACACAGCGACGCAAGGAATTTATCCCGCCTGTCTGCGCCAAAACGAATTTCAACGCTGCAGGAGGCACATGACCATGGCAAATGAAGTCAAAAAATTTGTCCAGGAGCTTGGATACCAGCCCCTGGAGGATCGCTGCATCATCATCAAATACGCCCCGGAAAACCTGAGCGAACAAATTATGGCATTTTTTAACTCGGAATTTTATGTTCTCCAGATGTGTGAACACGAAATCGTCCTGCTCCCCTTCAACACCACATGGGGCAACCTGCGCAAAGACATATCCTTGGTCCTTCCCTATGAGGACATCCAGTCGGTGGAGCTGGAAGACGTTAAGCTCAACACCGTTATCACCATCCGCACCAGGTCGGACACCATCCGCCTGACTACCCAGCAGGCGGAGCTGAGCGACCTGCGGAGTTCCGGCATCTACGCCACCATATATGCCGGTTTCTTCAAAAACTGGCACAAGGAAAATCTGGAGGGGACGCTGGCAGCGCTGAAGAGGCAGGGAACCCGCTGCGTATAACCCATTCAGAATTGCGAAGGAAGGACTGATTCAACCGGCAAAATGCCGGTTGAATCAGTCCTTCCTTATAATCGTTCATGGCGCTCATGTATCCTTGGCGGCTTATCTGGGCTTACAGTCATTCGTATAAATGCGAACAATATCTTCCCGGCTCAGCTTCTTCGCGGACCCGGTATGGCTCCCGCTGGCCGCAGCACACCGCTCCGCCGTTTCCTCAACCTGTTCATCCGTGGGATGGACGCCCAGCTCGTCCAGGTTCACGGGCATTCCAATGCTGCGATAAAAATCTTCCATCGCTCGGATACCGGACTCGGCAATCTCTTCGTCCGTACCTTTGATGGAGATTCCCATCACATTTCTGGCGTAGCGGACAAAGCGGGGCAGGCACTCCTTATAAACATATCTCGCCCAGCTGGGCCAAACCGCCGCGAGCCCCGCGCCGTGGGTCACGTCAAACATGCCGCCCAGCTCATGCTCCAGCTTGTGGGACATAAAGTCGCCGCCATCGTTCCCGCAACCGGTCAGGTCGTTATGGGCCAAACTTCCGGCCCACATAATTTCCGCCCGAGCGTCATAATCCCCCGGCTCTTGGTGCAGCTTTACGGCATTTTTCATCACGGTGCGGAGCAGCCCTTCCGCGAGGGCGTCCGTGATCTCCATGCTGCCGCCGTTGGTGAAATACCGCTCCATCGTGTGCATCATGATGTCCACACAGCCGGATTCCGTCTGGTAGTCCGGCAGGGTTTTTGTGAACTCCGGGTTCATGACGGCGAATTTGGGCCGGGCCAGATTATCGTCATAAGCGCGCTTTTCCCCGGTCCGCTGGTTGGTAATCACGCAGCCCTTCGACGTTTCGCTCCCCGCGGCGGCAATGGTCAGCACAGCGGCCACAGGGAGGCACTTCTGTGCCGTCCGGGTATGTTCAAAAAGCTTCCACACATCCTGGTCCGGCTCCGCAAGGCCATAGGCGATAGCTTTCGCCGTGTCAATCGCGCTTCCGCCGCCAACTGCCAGCAGGAAGTTTACGTTATGTTCCTTTCCCATACGGATGCCCTCATAGACCTTATCCAGGCGGGGGTTGGGAACGACGCCGCCCAACTTCTGAAACGCGATCCCCTCGGCCGCGAGGGCGGCCTCGACTTTCCCCAGCAATCCGGACCGCTGGGCGCTGCCGCCGCCGTATACGATCAATGCGCTGGCGGCGCCAAAAGCGCGCGCCTGTCTGCCCACCTCGTCTTCGGCATTCTTTCCGAATAACACTTTGGTGGGGGAATAGAACTCAAAATTGTAAGCCATCGTGGTTTCCTCCAGTTCGTTTGATGTCTATATGATAAAAGAATTCCGGCAAAATTAAAATAAAATTTACGGCAGGATATAGAATGATTCGGACAGTTTCTTGAAAGAATTCTTCTGACTATCAAGACGGGAGGCGGAAGAATGCGGCTATTTGAAACAGACGGGAACCAGGTAGAGCTTATTGAGGGGATGACGGCAGAGTACCCTTACTGCCTTCATTGCAGAGATTTGACTGATTTTGTGATCCCCTGGCACTGGCACGAGGAATTGGAACTAGGGTACATCCAAGAAGGAGCCAGCAAAATCATCACCGTTGGGGCGGAATACACGGTTCACCAGGGGGACGGATTTTTCATCAACAGCAACGTAATGGACATGAAGCGCAACGGAACACCCGGGGCCAGAACGCTGGAAATCAATCACATTTTCCACCCGGTTTTTCTGAGCGGGCACTTTAAAAGCCGCTTCGAGACCAAGTATTTGAATCCGGTCATCAAAAACCGCCAAATTGAGGTCCATATTATCCGGCGCGGGCATCCTACATCCGAGCGGATATTAAAAAATCTGTATTGGCTTAAAGAACTCCAGGGCAGTTCTGGCACCGAGTTCCAGACAAGAAACATTCTCTCCGAGACTTGGCTTCTTTTGTTGGAGGACCTGCGTGAGCACCCGGACACGCGGCCGCAGGCAGGCGCAGAGCAGCGGGACCGCCTGCGCAGCATGATTGCGTACATGCACCGGCATTATACGGAAAAACTCACACTGCCGGAAATTGCGAAGGCGGCGGGGGTCAGCGAACGGGAGGCATCCCGCTGCTTCAAGAAGAACACCGGTCAAAGTCCCGTAGAGTATTTAATTGCATTTCGCTTGAATGAATCAAAAAAGCTGCTTCGGGAAAGTGAGCTGTCTATCACGGAAATCAGCCTTCGGTGCGGTTTTTCCGACAGCGCGTATTTTGGAAAGGCGTTTCGGGCTGCTTATGGCATGACGCCGGGGACATACCGCATAAATGGGCAGATCGTGTAGACGCCGTTTGAAAATTGGCAGGAGGCCCAGCGGCGAGGGATTTTTTCGTCAGGCAAACCGGTAAAGCATGGCGGTAAACAATCCGTCGTTGGGGTGTGCTGACAATTTTCAAACAAGCCCTAGGGAAGGACTGATTAAATCGGAAAAAGCAGATTGCGAAGAAATTTTGCGCCAGAATGCGGCGCGATGACCCAGGAATAATTGTGTTTATTTCAAGAAATCGCAACAAAATTATGGTGCAAATTTTTCGCAAGATGCCGCAGACGCATTGAATCAGTGCTTCCCTAGCTCTCTTCAGACATAAAAGGCGTACCTTGGTTGCAAAATCAAGGTACGTCTTTTTTACGTTTTCTGATATGCGCTGAAACTCCGCCGCGCTTTCGTCCCTGTGCTCCCGCTTGACCGCGAAGATTACGGTCTCGATGGGATGAGCGGTGAGAAAGGCATAGCACTCCTCCAGCATGAGCCGTCCGGACCAAGGCGCGGCGCCGGTCCGGCATTCGCAGAAGCCGTGGTTCAGGCCGGGCCCGTCCCCGCTGGCGGCAAAGCGGATATCAAGATAGCGGAAGCCGTCCTCAAGCTGCGGGCCAGCGCTCCGGGCCTGGCACTTTGAGAAAAAGCCAAGCTGGACATACTGCGTCCCCGCGTCGTCTCCCCCTCCTGTGTCCCAGGAACGCCCGCCAGCAGGCATTTCGTCCGTTATTCTTCTATAGTTTACTCGCTTTCGCTTATTTTCGCAAGAGGACTATTGAAACAGCGCTGAAAGTGGAAGATGACAGAAAAACCCGCCTGAAACCAACGGTTTCAAGCGGATTTGTGGTGGACGATACAGGACTCGAACCTGTGACCTCCCGCACGTCAAGCGGATGCTCATACCAGCTGAGCTAATCGTCCATTTTTCTAACTTTACCGCATGCGCGGAACAAGATATATTATAACCGCACACACAGCGCTTGTCAAGCTTTTTTTCCCGTGATATACTAGGGCTTGTTTGAAAATTGTCAACATACCCCAACGGCGGATCTCTTACCGCCATGCTTTTTCGGTTTTCCTTGAAATACACCAAGCATTTCTGCGTCAAACCGGCTTCGCCTGACGAAAAAATCCCTCGCCGCCGGGCATCCTGCCAATCTTCAAACGACGCCTACTTGCTGCCGCAACAAATACAGGAGGGTATGCCATGAAATACGCGCTGATTACGGGCGGGTCCCGTGGGATCGGAGCCGCCGCCGCCCGGCTGTTTGCCCGCCGGGGCTGGGGCGTAGCGGTCAATTACTGCCGGAGTGAGATTCGGGCCCAGGCGCTGGTCCGGGAGCTTCGGGAGCTGGGCGCTCCCGCCCTATCCCTTCGGGCCGACGTGGCTGACGCCGGGCAGGTGAATCAAATGGTTGACAATGTGTTAGAAAAATTTTGTCAACTTGACATTTTGGTTTGCTCCGCCGGGATATCTCACGCGGGCCTGATCAGTCAAATTGACGAGGAACAATGGCGGCGTTTATTTGCCGTCAATGTGGATGGAGTTCATCACTGCTGCCGGGCTGTGCTTCCCCATATGCTGGAGCGCAAGTCAGGCGCTATCGTCACGGTGTCCTCCATGTGGGGGCAGGTGGGGGCCTCCTGCGAGGCCGCCTATTCCGCCACGAAAGGGGCGGTCATCGCCTACACCAAGGCCCTGGCCAAGGAGCTTGGCCCCTCCAATATCCGGGTAAACTGTGTCGCCCCCGGCGTGATTGATACGGAAATGAACGGCCGGCTCTCTTCCGGCGACCTGGCAGCGCTGGCGGACGAGACCCCCCTGGGCCGCATCGGAACCCCGGAGGAGGCCGCCTCCGTCATCGCCTTTCTGGCCTCTGACGAGGCCTCCTTCCTCACCGGACAGGTGGTGGCCCCCAACGGCGGACTGGTGATCTGAGTACAAATCTCCGTCACAATATCATATAACAGCTTTTCTCCTTCCGTGCTCCTTGTCGGTTTTTACAGTTGACAGCCAGGAATCTCAAGTATATAATTGTCAACAATCTGGGGGGCGCAATAGTGCCCCCTTCGATGTTTGGAGACCGCGTATATCAATATAGGAGGAACGCAGAATGAAAAAGAAGAGTCTTGCGGCTATGCTCATGGCGGGCGCCATGTGCCTCAGCCTGTTGGCCAGCTGCGCCAGCGACCCCGGCAGCACCGGCAGCGCCGCTCCCTCTCAGGCGCCCAGCCAGGGCACCCAGGAGTCCCAGCCCGCCGGGGAGCCCAGCCAGGGCAGCGAGCCCTCTGCCACCGGCGCCAGCGGCACCTTTAAGCTGGGCGGCATCGGCCCCCTGACCGGGGAGAACGCCATCTACGGCAAGGCCGCCATGAACGGCGCCCAGATCGCCGTGGACGAGATCAACGCCATGGGCGGCGATGTCAAGCTTGAGTTTGATCCCCAGGACGACGTGGGCGATCCCGAGACCGCCCTGAACGCCTACAACAACCTGCTGGACGACGGGATGCAGGTGCTGGTGGGCACCGTCACCACCGGACCGGCCATCACCGTGTCCGCCCAGGCCAGGCAGGACCGGGTGTTCGCCATGACCCCCTCCGCCTCCTCCACCGACGTGACCGCCGGCAAGGACAATATGTTCCAGGTCTGCTTCACCGACCCCAACCAGGGCATCACCTCCGCCGATTACATCGCCGAGAATCTGCCCGATGCCAAGGTGGCCATCATCTACCGCAATGACGACGCCTACTCTCAGGGCATCCGGGACACCTTCGTGGCCGAGTACACCGGCAAGGGCAAGGAAGTGGTGAACGAGGGCACCTTTACCAAGGACACCCAGACCGACTTCTCCGTCCAGCTCACCGCCGCCAAGAACGCCGGTGCCGACCTGATCTTCCTGCCTATCTACTATCAGCCCGCCTCCGTCATTCTGGCCCAGGCCAAGGCTATGAACTATGCCCCCACCTTCTTCGGCGTGGACGGCATGGACGGCATCCTGACCATGGAGGGTTTTGACACCTCCCTGGCCGAGGGCGTTATGCTCATGACCCCCTTCAACGCCTGGGGTACCGATGAGCTGACCAAGAGCTTTGTGACCAAGTACGAGGACACCTATGGCGAGACCCCCAACCAGTTCGCCGCCGACGGCTATGACGCGGTGTACGCCATCTACACGGCCCTCAACGCCGCGGGCTGCACCGGCGACATGAGCGCCGCCGAGATCTGCGAGGCCCTGGTGGCGGTCATGCCCACCATCGGCGTGGACGGCCTCACCGGCACCGGCATGACCTGGAGCTCCAACGGCGAGGTCGCCAAGGCCCCCGTGGTCGTGACCATTCAGGGCGGCATCTACGTGACACAGTAAGGCCCAAAAAACGGCGCAAAGGGGCGGGCTGCCGGGAGGCTCTCCCGGCAGCCCGCCTGTTCTATGGTGGAAACGGAGGTACGGCTTCCCGCGCCCCCGTTTTTGCCATAGTGAGAAATGAGACAAGAAAGAGAGGAGCGTCTATGGAATTTCTTTCCTATCTGATCAGCGGCATCAGCCTGGGCAGCGTGTACGCCATCATCGCCTTGGGCTATACTATGGTCTACGGCATCGCGAAGATGCTC
>ERZ777011.2327-NODE-2327-length-15570-cov-3.202191_pt1 | contig 15570 bp, 7 predicted proteins | sample MGYA00374964_ERZ777011 | MGnify/ENA primary metagenome ERZ777011 (study PRJEB29310, sample SAMD00008975) | mouse gut metagenome | study: EMG produced TPA metagenomics assembly of the Metagenome analysis of fecal microbiota from mouse which was promoted...
TCATCCATGCGCCGCCGCGTTTGGTGGCACGCGGGAAGAAGTCCATGTAGATGATACCCGTGAGCGAACCGTCGGCTTCATGCACCTCGTAAGCCACCACGTCGGGATGGTAGACGGGGATCTCCTTGTTGGCTACGAACGTGATGCCGTAGAGTTTCTCGGCCAGGTTGAAGATGCCTTTCTTTACGCTCTCCAGCTCGAGGTACTGCTTGACCTCCTCGTTGCTGATGGCGTAACGGTCGTTTTTGTATTTCTCGCTGACATAGCTCCAGTCCCAGGGCATGAGCTGGAAGTCCGCACCGTAGAGGCCGCTTTCGATGGCATAGCGCTGGAGGGTGGCGACCTCGTCGAGCGCCCGGTCTTTCGTCGCGGTCAGCAGTTCGTCGATGAATGCGTTCACCGTGGCCACATTACCGGCCATCTTCTCTTCCAGTACGTAGGCGGCGTAGTTCGGATAGCCGAAAAGTTCGGCCAGTTCGAGACGCAGTTCGGCGATGCGCTTGGCGATCCCGCAGTTGTCGTGGTCCCCGATGGCGCGGGTGTTGGAAGCCCTCCAGAGCTTCTCTTTCAGCTCCCTGTCGCTGGAGTAGGTCATGAACGGGGCGTAGCTGGCCATCTGTAGCGTGATGGTCCAGCCCTCTTCGCCGCGGGCGGCCGCTTCGTCGGCCATGCTCTCCCTGACGAAAGCAGGCAACTCGGCCACCTTGGCGGAGTCTGCCGTGGGGATGTTGAGCGTGAAGGCGTTGGTGGCTGCCAGCACGTTCTGCTCGAACTTCAGCGACAGCGTCGAGAGTTCGCTCGTGATGGCGCGGTAGCGCTCCTTGCCCGCCTCGTCGAGACCGGCACCGCCGCGGATGAAGCTCTTATAGGTTTTGTCGAGCAGCATGGAGTCCTGCGTGTCGAGGTCGTAGGCGGCACGGTTGTCGTAAACGCTCTTCACCCGTTCGAAAATCACAGGGTTGAGGTAGATGTCGTTGGTGTACTCTACGAGTTGGGGCTGGAGCCGTTCGGCGATCGCTTCCATTTCGTCGGAGGTTTCGGCTCCCTGAAGGGCGAAGAAGATAGTCGCCACGGTGTTGAGTCGGCTTCCGCTACGCTCCAGTGCCACGATGGTGTTGTCGAACGTGGGCGGTTCGGGGTTCCGGACGATCGCTTCGATGTCGGACCGCGCTTCGGCGAGGGCCACATTGAAGGCGGGCTCGTAGTGTTCGATCTTTATCTTGTCGAATTGCGGTGTCCCGTAAGGAGTGGTCGGTGTTGTCAGGAGCGGGTTGTTCTCCGTAGAGTCGCCCCGGTGACATGCTGTCGCAGCGAATGCCATGATGGTAAGTGGAATGATGATTGACTTTTTCATTTATAAAGTTGATGAAAGGTTTTTTTCGTTGTCGGGCGTGTGCGGAGCCGTGCCGGAGGACGGCGTACCGTCGGGCGGGGTCTTCCCCGCATCACCAGTCGATGTTGTCGAGATAGGAGCTGTGTTTGTCGTATTTGAGGTCTTGCAGGGCTGCCGCCTTCACGCTGATGTTGAACTGCCAGCTTTTGCGTGCACCCGTCGGTACCCACGAGAAACTCATCTGCCAGCAGTGCAGGTCGCGGGTGAGGGTGAAGACGCCGGTGGTGAGTTTGCCCGTTTCGAAGTCGAAACCTCCCGTGAGCGTGATGCCCCATTTGGGGGTCAGGTTGACGCTACCGCTGTAGCTCAGGGTTTGCACGATGTTCTTACGGGAGAGCTGGTTGGAGTAGCTGATGCTGTAGTTGAAGGTCAGGTTCCACGGGATGGAGAAGTCGTAGTAGGTCGCACTCATCATCTGTCGCCTGAGCAACGGGTCTATCGGGTTGTCGGGGTCGAAGTAGAACGGGTTGAGCAGGTCGGCCTGCGTGTTGATGCTGTTGTTGATGGCCGGTTGGCCCGTCTGGTTCGACTGGCCCGAGTTGAATGTGTAGCCGATCGAGGTGGAGGCGTTGGTGATGCGGCCGAGTCCCTTGCCGTTGGCGATCATGAATTGGTTGAGGCGCGTGAGACGGCCGTCCGCACCGATGCCGATGTCGTAGGGGTCGAGCGTCGCCGAGAGGTTGATGCCGAAGTTCTTGAGTCCCGGAATGGTCATGCGCAGGCTGAGCGGGATGGTGGAGAGCTTCATGGAGTCGGCCAGGAAGTTGTAGGTGCCGTTGAAGGAGAAGTTGTCGATGATCTTCACCTTCTTCATTCCCGAGGTGTCCCGCTTGCTCGCCACTTTGGCCTCCAATGTCTGGGCGAGGCTGAAAGTGATCGCGGCGGCATGGCTGTTGCGGCCCGGCACGCCGTAGGCATTGCCCGAGTAGGGGGAGTAATAGTCGATCCGGCCGTCTTCGGAGACCTGGTAGGGTTCCCAGTAGCCGTAGGTCGGAGCACCGAAATCAGGCGTGTAACGCAGGCTTATCGTCGGCGTTATGGTGTGGCGGAGCATCTTCAGCGGGAATTTCTCGTACCGCGTGAAGTCGTAGGTACCGTAGATCTTCGTGTTGGCCGACACGCTGACGTTGTAGTCGTTCAGGTGGTGGAAGCCGTAGGTGGTGTCCCTCCGCAGGTGGTTTTCCGCGTCGGGGTCGTAGGCCTGCGTCACTTCGCGGAAGAGCCATACGGCGTTGTAGTTGAAGCTCGGCGATACGTTGATGTAGTTGAGCAGGTTGAACGAGGTCGAAACGGGAATCTTGTGCTGGATGCCGTTCACCATCCGCTCGAGAATATCGGGCGAAAACAGCTCGTCCTCCTTGGCCTTGACCGAGTTGGTGAGGCTACCGGTGTAGGAAACCGATATTTTTTCGTACCACCGTTGTTTGCCGACGGCGTTCTTGCGTCGGAAGGGAAAGACTTTCGACATGTTGAACGTGGCGCTCGGAAGCGTGAGCTGGACGGTGGAGTCGCGGGAGTTGACCGACGCACGCATGCTGACCTGAAGGGAGAAAGGCGTCCCCGCCCAACTTTTGCCGTAGGAGATGGACGACTCGGTGGTGGTGCTGAGGTAGTCGTTCAGGTTGGTGGAGGCGTACTGCCGGAAACCGCTGGTGGCGAAGTTGACCGAGGCCGAGAAGGTGGAACCGGGGCTGAATTTCGGGTCCTGCCGGTGCGTCCACTGGAGCTGCATGCTCGGCGAGTTGACGTAGTTGGCGTCGCCCGGTTCGCCGATGACGGTCTTCGCGTAACGGGCCGAGAGCACGCCGCTGTATTTGTAGCGTTGTACGTAACGGCTTTCGGCCGATGCTTCCCACGAACCGTAGGTGTAGATGCTTCCCTTGAGCAGCAGGTCCATGTGGTCGCTGGCGGCCCAGTAGAATCCGCCGTCGCGCAGGAAGAATCCCCGGGTGCTCTCTTCGCCGTAGCTGGGGATGATGATGCCCGAGCTGCGCCCCTGCGTGAGCGGGAAGAAGCCTTCGGGAACACCTAAGAACGGGATGGGGACATCCTCCATGACGAGGTAGGCCGGCCCGATGATGACCTTCTTCTGGGGAATCACTTTCGCACGGGTGAGGCTCAGGTAGAAGTGCGGGTGGTCGGTCTGGTCGCAGGTGGTGTATTTGCCCGAACTGATGTGGATGGAGTTGTCGGGCATCTTCTTCACGTCGTCGCCCAGCAGGAAACCTTCGCCTTCCTGGGTAGCTACTCCCTTGATCTTCGCCTTGCCCGATTTGAAGTTGTAGAGGATGGTGTCCATGGTGAAGGTGGAGTTTCCCTCCACGAAAACCGGACGGGTCCTGTTGCCCAGGGTGTCGCTCACCCCGGAGGCATAAATCTGTTTGCTCTCCAGCTCCACGCGCATAAAGTCGGCCTGCATGTTCATGTTGCCGTAGGTCACGTCGCCTTTGTTATGGATGTAGACGAGTTTCTCCTTGGGCCGGTAGACGAGCGAGTCCTTGTTCTTGCCGCTGATGACGTTGTCCAGAAAGTTGTTCACGGCGACCGAGTCGCTCCGGACGGTGTCCTGCGAGGTACGCTCTTCGGAGGCGGCGCGGTCCGGGAAGAGCACCATGGAGTCGAGTGCGGTATAGTTGCCCGGCAGGGGGTGCTCGCGGCCGGGAGTCGGCCGGCCGAGGGGCCCGGATGCCGTGGGGCGGAGGGTGTCTTTTGCCGTCGGGACACCTGCGGGGGCTCCGGCGTCGTCCGCACCCGGGGTTGCGACCGAGTCGCGCAACGCTCCGAAGAGGCCGGTGCGCGGAGTCTGCGAACCGCTGCGCAGCCCGGCGCCGAATACCATCTGCATGGCCAGTACCGCGGCCAGCAGTGCGGCAGTATATTTTAATGCTCGTTTGCCCAAATTCCGTCAAAAATGGTTAACTTTGCCGACAAAGTCGGCAAAACGCCACCGTAAGCCCTTCCGGGGCGGATTTTCGCCAACAAAAGTAGGTAAAAAAAAGCAGTTTCCCGAATTCGCAGCGAATAAAGTGCGGGCGGGAACGACAGCAAAAAATACGGAAAGCATGAAGGTTACGTCCCCCCGTTTTTTCCCCATAACGGTGCTTGTGCTGTTTATGTTGTGTAGCGGCGGAGAATCGTTCGCACGAGGTTCGCAGCCTGCCTCCGAAAAGGCGAAGGTGTGCAAGGTGGTGCTCGACCCCGGTCACGGAGGGAGGGACCCCGGGTGCGTTTATAAGAATTATTACGAGAAGGACGTGACGCTCGGCATCGCCAAGCGGTTGGGCGAACTCATCCGCACCAACTATCCCGACGTGGAGGTTATCTACACGCGCTCCACGGACAAGTACGTGGAACTGGCCGAGCGGGGCAAGATCGCCAACCGGGCCAATGCCGACCTCTTCATCTCCATTCACATCAATGCGGCCACGAACCAGAGCGCCCGCGGTACCTCCACCCACGTCATGGGTATGGACAAGAGCGGCAAGAACCTGGAGGTGGCCATGCGGGAGAACGACATCATCATTTACGAGGACGACTACAGCACCAAGTACGAGGGATATAATCCGGGCGATCCGGCGAGCTACATCATGTTTTCCCTGATGCAGTATGCCTACAAGGATCAGAGCATGATGTTCGCCGAGATCATCCAGAAGCATTTCCGCAGCGACCTGCCCATGCCCGACCGGGGAACGACGCAGGAGCCTTTCCTCGTGCTCTGGCGCACCTCCATGCCCAGCGTGCTGGCCGAGGTGGGGTTCCTCTCCAACCAGACCGACCGCAGCTACATCACCTCGGGCAAGGGGCAGAGCGAGGCGGCCCGGGCGCTTTTCAATGCGTTCAGCGAGTACAAGAGCAAGGTGGAGGGGCGTGCCAACGTGGTCATGCTGCGCGAGGCGGCGGACACCGGCGGGGAGGGGGAACCCGATACGCGGCTTGTGGGGCAGAATCCCGACGAGGGCGTACTCTATTACGTGCAGATAGGTTTTTTGGGCAGTAAGAAGCCGTTGAACGACAAGGTGTTCAAGTCGTACCGCAACCGTGTGACGGAGAAGCGCGTGCCCGGTCGGGGTTATCGCTACCTCGTGGGCGGAGTGCGCGATTACGATGCGATACTGAAGATACAGTCCCAGGGGCGGAAAGAGTTTCCCGACGCTTTCGTGGTGGCTTACAAGGGCGACGATCAGGTCGACGTGAAGACGGCGCGTCGTCGGTCGGGGAAATAACGGTTTGTATAATTAGGACATCCCGGATGCTCCTCTGAGCAAGAGAGGGCGGGTCCGGTTTTTGTGAAAAGGTTCGGAAGATGAAAAAAGAGGTTAAGATAGGGATATTCACGGTGGCGATTCTCGCGGTGCTGTACTGGGGAATCAACTTCCTCAAGGGGAAGGATCTGTTCAATCGCAGCATGACGTATTACGCCTATTACGACAACGTGAGCGGCATACAGCTCTCCTCGCCCATCATCGTGCGGGGTATCAGCGTGGGAGCGGTCACGGGCATCAAGTTCCGGCCCGACCTGAACAACAGCGTGGAGGTGCGGTTCGACGTGAAGTCGTCCTACCGGCTGCCCGACAACTCGGTGGTGCGGCTCTTTACCAACGGCATCATGGGCGGCAAGGCGCTCGAAGTGGAGTTGGGGGATTCGCCGAACTACCTTCCCGACGGGGCGACCGTCCGTTCGGAGAGCGAAACGAGCTTCCTGGAACTCGCGGGGTCGGAGCTCGATTACTTCAAGCAGAAAGTCAATCAGTTGATTTCGTCGCTCGACATGACCCTCACCAGCGTCAACAAACTCCTTACCGACAACAGCGGGGCGATTGCGGGGACGCTCGAAGGATTGCGCAAGGGGGCCGAGGCGTTCGGTGCCAAGGGCGAGGAGATGAAGGGCATCATCGACGACATCGGTGAGGTGACCGGTGCGCTGGCGGCCAATTCGGGGCGGATCGAGGCGACCCTGGCCAATCTCGAAAGCGTCAGCGGAACGCTGGCCGAAGCCGATCTGGCGCAGACCGTCGCCCGGCTCAACACTGCCCTCGACGAACTGGATGCCACCTTGGCGGCGGTCAACTCCACGGAGGGGAGTGCCGGTCTGCTGATAAACGACCGGGCGCTGTACGATTCGCTCGCCCGGGCGAGCGCCAATCTCGCTTCGCTGCTGGAAGACCTTCAGAACAATCCGAAACGGTACGTGCATTTCTCGCTCTTCGGAGGCAACAAGAACAAATAGAGGACCCGTTCGGGACTGTCTGCCGGTTCTCCCGCTCCGGACACGGTCGGGTGGCATCGCCACGGGGCCGGTGGGCGCAGGGGGGCGTGCCGTCGTGCGCTGTGTGTGGCGGCGGGCGGCTCTTCGGTGAGGCAGGGAATGCGGAGCGCTGTAGCGGTTTGTCGGGTCTTTGTACGCTAATGGCATAATGGTTATGGTATATCCTTCTGATTACGAAATTAAAACCGGTTTCGACCGCATCAGGACCCAGGTAAGGGCTAAGTGCACTACCGAGGGCGGACGCGCCCTGCTCGACGGCGAGGGGTTTTCGGCATCGGCGGCCGAGATCGGGCATCGGCTCGCACTGTGTGCCGAGTTGCAGTCCATCGTGATGCTGGAATCGGGTTTCCCCTTGCAGGAGTACACCGACATCGGGCACATCGCCCGGAAGATCGAGGTGGAGGGGGGCTTTCTCGACATCGAGGAGATGATCGCCCTGCGGGCGGGACTCGGTGCGGTCAATGAGATCGAGGCATTCTTCGCCGCGAAGGAGGAGGGGCGCTATCCGGCGCTGCGCGGCCTGGGACAGGGGGTGGAGAGTTTTCCCGAGATCACGGGCCACATCGATACCATTCTCGACCGCTACGGAAAGATAAAGGACAGCGCGTCGCCGGAGCTTTACACCATTCGGCGCACCATCCGCGACCGGGAAGGGCAGGTGTCGAAGCGGTTGCAGGCCATTCTCTCCAAGGCACAAAAGGATGGCTACGCCGATGCCGATGCCGCCGTGTCGATACGCGACGGACGGGCCGTGATTCCCGTGTCGGCAGCCAACAAACGCAAAATCAACGGCTTCATACACGACGAGTCGGCCACGGGTAAGACGTTCTACATCGAACCGGTGGAGATCGTCGAGATCAACAACGAGCTCAAGGAGCTGGAATATGCCGAGCGTCGGGAGGTGGTGCGCATACTGACGGCCTTCACCGACGGCATCCGTCCCGATGCGCCGGGTATCGCCCGGGCGGGGGAGTACCTCGCCTGCATGGATATGATCCGCGCCAAGGCCCGGTGGGCGGCGGAGAACGGCTGCGTGAAGCCGTTGCTCTCCCAAGAGGGGACGCTCTCGTTGCGGGCGGCCCGCCATCCGCTGCTGCGGCAGACGCTGGCCCGCGAGGGGAAGGAGGTGGTGCCGCTCGACCTGAAACTCGACCGCCAGCGACGCATCCTCGTCATCTCCGGTCCCAATGCGGGCGGCAAGTCGGTATGTCTCAAGACCGTGGGCCTGTTGCAGTACATGGTCCAGTGCGGGTTTCCGGTGCCGGTGCTCGAAAATTCCGAGTTCCCCGTCTTCGACGGGCTCTTCATCGATATAGGCGACGAGCAGTCCATCGACAACGACCTGAGTACCTACTCCTCGCACCTGCTCAACATGAAACACATGCTGGCGGGAGCCGGCCCCGCATCGCTGGTACTTATCGACGAGTTCGGCTCGGGTACGGAACCGGTGATAGGCGGGGCGATCGCCGAGGCCATTCTCGAACGTTTCGTGGAGACGGGAACGTACGGGGTCATCACCACCCATTACTCCAACATCAAGTATTTCGCCGGTAATCATCCGGGGGTGGAGAACGGGGCCATGATGTTCGACGTGCAGAACATCCGTCCGTTGTTCCGTCTGCAGACGGGCGAACCGGGCAGCTCGTTCGCCGTGGAGATAGCCCGCAAGATAGGGTTGCCCGCGCCGATCATCGACGCGGCCGCCCGGAAGGCAGGAAGCGAACACATCGACCTGGAGAAGCAGTTGCGCGACATCGCCCGCGACAGACGTTATTGGGAGCAGAAGCGCGACCGCATTCGTATCACCGACCGCAAGGTGGAGGAGCTGGAGCAGACCTATGCACGCCAGTTGGCCGACATCAAGCAGGAGCGGAGCCGCATCCTGCACGAAGCACGGGAGGAGGCGCGGGCGCTTGTGGCCGAGGCCAACAAGCAGATCGAGAATACCATCCGCGTAATCAAGGAGGCACAGGCGGAGAAGGAGATGACGCGTTTTGCCCGTCGCGAGCTCGACGAGTTCCGCGAGAAGGAGGTCGAGGGGCGCACGCTGACGCCCCAGCAGCAAGCGCGTATCGACCGCGAGATGGAGAAGGTGGAGCGCCGCCAGCAGCAGCGCCGCGAGCGCAAGGCACGCCAGGGCGAGGTCGTCGAGGGCCCCGCGGCAGCGGCCGAAACGCTGGAGGTGAAGGTGGGCGGCAAGGTCCGCATCAAGGGACAGGACGGTGCCGGCGAAGTGACCGAAATCAAGGGCAAGAAGGCCACCGTGGCTTTCGGCCAGATTTTGACCACCGTGGCGCTCGACCGGCTGGAGGCCATCTCCAATTCGGAGTACAAGCGGCAGGTGCGGCCCGAGCGGGCACGTACGGTGGTGAGTGTGGACATTGCCTCGCGCCGCCTCAACTTCAGGGACCACATCGACGTGCGCGGTATGCGGGCGGCCGAAGCGCTCGAACAGGTGGAGGATTTCATCGACGACGCCCTCATGGTGGGGGTGGCGGAGGTCACCATCCTGCACGGCAAGGGGACCGGTGCGCTCAAGGAGGAGATACGGCGCTACCTGCGCAGCGTGGCGGAGGTGGCCTCGGCTACGGACGACCATGCCGACCGCGGAGGCGCGGGAATCACGGTGGTGCGCTTCAGACAGTAGCGCTCGCCGGGCGGAGCGACGGAAAGTGGCGGCGGAGGATGATAAGGCGGCACGAAAAGTGTTATTTTCGCGGTGCCTGCGTCGGGGGCGTTCCCGACGGGAAGAGGGCTTCGGGCGGTCGCGGCACGGTGGTCGCAGCGAGGCTTTCGGCACAGGCCGGAGCGGGCTCCTGCCGGCTCGGAGGGTGGATAAATCGGTTTTCGGACCAAGGAGATATGAAATTGTTATGGAGTATTCTGTAAGCGAGATCGCCGCGATATGCCAGGGCACGTTCTGCGGCGAGGATGTTACCGTCCGCAGCGTGGTGGCCGACAGCCGGCGCAGCGTGGCCACGGACGGCGCCACGTTGTTCGTGGCGATCAGGGGCCGCAACCACGACGGGCATGATTATATCGCCGACCTCTATCGGCGGGGCGTGCGCGGCTTCATGGTGGAGCGCGAGGTGGATGCGCGGGACTATCCGGGTGCCGGCTTCGTGCGTGTGGACAAATCGCTGGCCGGGTTGCAGGCCCTGGCGGCGCACTATCGGTTGTCGTTCAGCGGAACGGTGGTGGGTATTACCGGGTCGAGCGGCAAGACTACGGTGAAGGAGTGGATCGCCCAGACGGCTCCGAAAGGGATGTCGCTCTTCCGCAGTCCCCGCAGTTATAACTCCCAGTTGGGGGTGCCGCTTTCGATCCTGATGATGACCGGCAACGAGGAGATCGCCCTCATCGAGGCGGGCATATCGCGTCCGGGCGAGATGGAGCGGTTGGCGGCCATCATCCGTCCCGACGTGGGCATCTTCACCCACTTGGGACCGGAACACGGCGAGAACTTCCAGTCCGAGCGGCAGAAGATGCGGGAGAAGGCGCAGTTGTTCGGAACGTGTCGCAGCATCGTCTATTGCGGCGGCGAACCGCTGGTGGAGGAGGCGTTGCGGGCGAAGGCCCCCGGCGTGGAGCTGCGCGATGCCGTGCCTTACGAGTGCCTGCTCTCCGGTGCGGACGAGGAGGAGATGACGCGTCGCAACAAAGCCCTCGTGGCCGCTTTCTACGATGCGGTGGGCGTGCCGCCCGCTACGGTTGTGCCCGCACTCGCGGTGTTGCGTCCCGTGGCGGTCCGGCTCGGCATGCGGGAGGGGATCGCCGGTTCCATTGTCGTGACCGATATGAACAATACGGACGCCAATTCGCTGCCGATGGCGCTCGATTACCTGGCGGGTGTAGCCGGAAACCGCCGCAAGATGCTCATCATGTCGGATATTCCCTTCAGCCCCATGCCCGACTGGGAGCTGTACGGCCGGGTGGGTGCCATGGTCAGGAGCGCCGCGATCGAACGGTTCGTGGGGGTGGGCGAGCGCATCTGGGCGTGTCGCGACGCATTCGGCGCCGGGAGCGAGTTCTACCGCACGGCGGAGGACTTCATCGCCCACTGCTCGCAGGACGACATCGCAGGCAGCGCCATTCTGCTGCGCGGCAACTCCGCCGATACGGGAGTGATCCGCATGCTTCACCAGCTCGACCGGCGGAGCCATACCACTGTGCTGGAGGTGGACCTCGACGCCATGCGTCATAACCTGAACCACTACCGCGGCCTGGTGGGCGAAGGGGTGAAGATGATGGCCATGGTGAAGGCATCGTGCTACGGCAACGGAAATTTCGAGGTGGCCGACATGCTCGACAAGCAGGGTGTAAACTACCTGGCGGTGGCTTTTGCCGACGAAGGGGTGACCCTGCGCGAAAAAGGGATCGCCATGCCGATCGTGGTCCTGAATGCCGATTCGGACAGTTTCGCCCTGATGGTGGCCAACCGTCTCGAACCGGAGATCTACAACTTCCGTTCGTTGGAACGGTTTATCGCCGCGGTGCGGGATGCGGGAGAGACCTCCTGGCCCGTACACATCAAGATCGATACCGGCATGCACCGGCTCGGGTTCCGGTTGGAGGATATGCCCCGGCTGGCGGCCCTCCTGCGCCGCGAGGCGGGGGCCGTGACCGCACGGTCGGTATTCTCCCACCTGGCTGCGGCGGACATGCCCGAGGAGGATACCTTCACCCGTTCGCAGATCGACTACTTCGAACGGACGGTGCAGGCGCTTGCCGACGGACTCGGCTACCGCCCCCTGAGGCATATTCTGAATACCGCCGGGATGGAGCGTTTCCCTCAGGCGCGTTTCGATATGTGCCGGCTCGGCATCGGTCTGTACGGCGTGAGCTGTACGCAGGAGTCGGGGGCGCTGCGGCCGGTGAGCCGGCTGTTGACGCGCATCGTGCAGGTGAAGGAGCTGGCGCAGTCCGAAACGGTCGGTTACGGCCGCAACGGTCGGCTCGACCGCGATTCGCGGTTGGCCACCATTCCCATAGGCTATGCCGACGGGCTCGACCGGCGGTTGGGCTGCGGCAACTGGAGCGTGCTGGTGAACGGCATGCCGGCCCCTATCGTGGGGCGCATCTGCATGGACAGTTGCATGGTGGACGTGACGGGAATGAACGTGGCCGAGGGCGACGAGGTGACCGTATTCGGCAGTGTGCCCGGGAATACGGTTTCGGATATGGCGGCTCTGCTGGGAACCATTCCGTACGAGATCATGACCTCCGTGTCGGAGCGGGTGAAACGAATCTACCTGAAAGAGTAAATGTTGCCGGGACGGGTCCGGATGCGTTCCGTCTGCACGGAGGTTGCGGGCGGGGCGATGTGCGGGCCGGTTTCGCGTGTTGATCGAAAGCGATGGCTTCTTACGGAAAACTTTATATGATTCCCTGCCCGATAGGGGAGGGGTGCGGCGTCCTTCCGGAGGCGAACCGGGCGGTGGTGGACGCGATCGACTATTTCATCGTAGAGAACGTGCGTTCGGCCCGTCGTTTCCTCGGCCGCGGGGGGATGGGGCGTCCGGTGGAGGAGTTGACCTTCGTCGAGTGCAACGAACATACCCGTGCGGAGGAGCTTCGGCCCATGCTGGAGCCGTTGCTGGAGGGAAGGGATGCCGGATTCATATCCGAGGCCGGTGTGCCGGGCGTGGCCGATCCCGGTGCGGAGATAGCGGCCCTGTGTCACCGGACGGGTATCCGGGTCGTGCCGCTGGTAGGGCCCTCTTCCATCCTGCTGGCATTGATGGCTTCCGGGCAGAACGGACAGTCGTTCGCTTTCAACGGCTACCTTCCTGTGAAGCCGCCGGAGCGGGCGAAGGCCCTGCGGGCATTCGAGAAACGCGCCCTGGGAGAAGGGCAATCGCAACTCTTCATCGAGGCTCCTTACCGCAATGCGAAGTTACTGGAGGAGATGCTGACGGTACTCTCTCCCCATACGCGCCTGACGGTTGCAGTTGATCTTACCTCACCTTCGGAATTTGTCCTTACCCTGCCGGTGGCCCAGTGGCGTTCCCGGCCGAGACCCGATCTCAACAAACGCCCCGCCATCTTCATCATCGGTCGGTAAGGCGGACTGTATCGTTTCAGGGAGGTCTGCGGGGCAGGCCTCCTTTTTCGTATCGTTGCGACAGGGATTTCTTTCGCTTATATTCTGATAGGTAAAAACGATTGATTTTTTGTTTTTAATTTGATGTGCTTATGATTTGGGGACTTATCTTTGTCGCAGTTAAACGAATTCCAACATTAAAAAACAGAGAAAAATGAGATCGTTGATAGGAAAAAAGGCGCCGTCGGTGCATGCGACGGCAGTGGTGAACGGGAATCGGATCGTGGAGAACTTTACGCTCGCACAGTACGAGGGAGAGAAGTATGTGGTATTGTTCTTCTATCCGATGGACTTTACGTTCGTGTGTCCGACGGAGCTGCATGCCTTTCAGGAGAAGCTGGAGGAGTTTGAGGCCCGCGGCGTACAGGTGGTGGGGTGCTCGGTGGATTCGGAGTATTCCCATCTGGCATGGCTCGGACAGCCCCGCAGCAAGGGCGGTATCGAGGGGGTGAAGTATCCCATCCTTGCCGATACGACGAAGACCATCGCCGAGAACTACGGTGTGCTCGGGGGCGAGTATCTCTCCGGGGAGCACGACGAACTCGTATTTGAAGGAGGCGTTCCCGTAGCCTACCGCGGGCTCTTTCTTATCGATAAAAACGGGATCGTGCGTCACATGGTCGTCAACGATCTGCCCCTCGGGCGCAGTGTGGACGAGGGGTTGCGTATGGTGGATGCGTTGCAGCACTTCGAGGAGTACGGTGAGGTGTGTCCTGCCAACTGGGCCAAAGGCCGGGACGCGATGACCGCTACGGGGGCAGGCGTGTCGGACTACCTGAGCAGGCATTAGGAGCGGCGGTGCGTCCGCTGTCCTCTCCTTTTCGGCTGGCGGTTACACTTCCCATGCGCCTTGCCTGCCCTCGTACAGGGTGCTGGCAAAGGCCACGGGGAGCCGCTCCCAGAAGGAGGGTGCGGAAGCGGTCGGCGGCCGGTCCGAAGTACGGGATGCGATGGCTGCTACGGGGTGCGAAACGCCTGACGGCAACGCTCCGTTTCACTCCCTGCCCTCGGAAACCCGGGGAATCGTCGGACCTGCCGCTGTGCCGCCCGGAGGCGGAACCGGTATTTCCGGAAACGCGAGAGGCTGTCCGTTTGTTTCGGGACAGCCTCTCACGTTTTCGGCGGGGTTATCGTAGGGGTCCCGTCGGACTATTTCTTGGATTTCGCCATGATCTCCTTTACCTGTTCCAGCGTGAGCGTCGCCGGATCGCTCCCCTTGGGAATGCGGTAGTTTTTGCCGTTGCAGGCGATGTAGGGACCGTAACGTCCGTTGAGCACCTTGATCTCCTGTTCGCCCTCGAAAACCTGGATGGGTTCCTTCGATGCCTTGAGGGTATTTTCCTTTTCGTGAATGAGTTCCACGGCCCGTTCCAGGGTAATGGAGTAGGGGTCGTCCTTTTTGGAGAGCGAGGTGAACTTCCCGTCGTAACGTACGTAGGGACCGTAACGACCGATCGATACGACTACTTCCTTGCCTTCCAGTTCGCCCAGCGTGCGCGGAAGTTCGAAGAGCGCCAGGGCTTCGTCGAGGGTGATGGTAGCGATCAACTGGTCCTTCTTCAGGCTTGCGTAACGCGGTTTTTCGTCCTCCTCTCCGCCGCCTATCTGCACGATGGGGCCGTAGCGGCCGATGCGTGCCGAAACCTGTTTGCCGCTCTTGGGGTCCGTGCCCAGGATGCGTTCGCGGCCGCTGCGGTCGGGCTGCTCCTCCAGCGCCTTCTCCACGGTGGGGTGGAAGGTCGTGTAGAAATCCCGTATCATGCGGCTCCACTCCTTCGAGCCCTCCGCGATCTCGTCGAACTCCTTCTCCACGTTCGCCGTGAAGTTGTAGTCGAGCACCTTCTCGAAGTGTTTGTCGAGGTAGTCGTTGACGATCATGCCGATGTCGGTAGGCGTCAGCTTGGCCTTCTCCCTGCCCACCGTTTCCGACAGCTCCTTCGAGCCGATCTTCCCCTTTTCGAGTTTGATGAGGCGGTAGGCGCGTTTCGTCCCCTGCTTGTTCTGCTTGATGACATACCCCCGGTTGATAATGGTGGAGATGGTCGGGGCGTAGGTCGACGGTCGTCCGATCCCCAACTCCTCGAGCCGGCGGACGAGCGATGCCTCGCTGTAGCGGAAGGGCGGTTGGGTGAAACGTTCGGTAGCCGATATGTCCTGGTAGGTCAGTCCGTCGCCCGCTTTCAGTTCGGGCAACGTGTTCTCCTGTCCCTCGTCCGATTCGTCCTCCACGGTTTCGGAATAGAGCTTGAGGAAACCGTCGAAAAGGATGACTTCGCCCGTAGCGGTGAACTTGTTGGGCGTCCCCTCGGCGGCGATGGACACCACCGTTTTTTCGATCTTCGCGGGCGACATCTGCGAGGCCACCGTGCGTTTCCAGATCAGGTCGTAGAGCCGTTTCTCCTCCGGCGAACCTTCGATCTGCTGGCGGTTGAGGTAGGAGGGGCGAATGGCTTCGTGGGCCTCCTGTGCCCCTTTGCTCTTGGTCTTGTATTTGCGGACGTTGCTGTACTCCTCGCCGAACATCTTGACGATCTCCTCACGGGCGGCAGCGATGGCTTGCGAGGAGAGGTTCTGGGAGTCGGTACGCATGTAGGTGATGTAACCGTTTTCGTAGAGGCGCTGTGCGATCGACATCGTCTGCGAAACCGACATGCCGAGTTTGCGGCCCGCCTCCTGCTGGAGCGTGGAAGTCGTAAACGGCAGTGGCGCTTTCTTGATCCGCTCGCCTGTCTTTACAGAGCTCACCTTGTAGACCGCTCCGGTCAATTCCTTCTTAATCTGCTCCATCTCCTCCGAGGAAGCGATGGT
>ERZ777011.2329-NODE-2329-length-15566-cov-2.502160_pt1 | contig 15566 bp, 17 predicted proteins | sample MGYA00374964_ERZ777011 | MGnify/ENA primary metagenome ERZ777011 (study PRJEB29310, sample SAMD00008975) | mouse gut metagenome | study: EMG produced TPA metagenomics assembly of the Metagenome analysis of fecal microbiota from mouse which was promoted...
TTTAAATATTATAGACCTCAAAATTCCTTCTATTTCTTTTTCTTGATTTTTAACACCAATAATCATATATATACCACTTGACCTTAAATTTGTATGTATTGTAATATATAGAATAGTCTTTATAATCTCAAATAATCCATAAAAAGCCAAGGTCCAAACAATCGCATTTATTATAAAACTCATAAGAATTCCTCCTCTGCATATATATGATATGATTTTTGATTTCATTTGGTTCATATATTTTTACTATATTTTAATTGAAAATTCACATTTTACTTCTTCACTTGTTCCTATCTATAATTGCTTTTTTTATATGATTTATTTTATATCCAGCATTATTCAAATACACCTCTATTACATCTATTCTTGTAAAATCATCTAATTTATTATTTATTAATAAATAATATTCTGATGCTTTGTAAATATGTTTTTGCTTAGGTTGGTTTACTGAATCTGCTGGATTTCCATATGATAATATTTTTCGTGTTTTAACTTCAATAAATACAATCTCTTCTTTATCTTGTGCAATAATATCTATTTCTCCTAATTTACATCTAAAATTTCTTTCAATTATTTTATATCCTTTTTCTTCTAAATATTTTGCTACTATATCTTCTCCTATATTTCCTGTATCTTTCCTGTTATCCATTATTTTATTTCCTTCTTGTATTATTTTTTGAACATATAAAATATGCTTACACAATAGTTTAATACCTATATAAATATATTTTTACAAATTTCATAATTATTACCTGGTTTGCTTTCTATAAGTCCGTTCTAATTCCATCATAAGTAATTTAGAATTTAATTCTCCAATATTCATTTTAGTCTCTTTGCTAATTTGATTTATATGTATTTCTCCTTTTTGTATAACTTTATATATTTTTTTATATTCTGCTTTTACATTTACTTGTTTTTCTATCTCATCAATGCTTATTTGCTTAATTTGTTTCATATTAAAATATTCCAATATATCATTTGCATTTGTTACTAGTTTACCATCTCTTTTTAATAATCTGTTTGTTCCCTCTCCTTTTTTATTTTCTAGACTATTTGGTATACAAAATATGGCTTTTCCCTGTTTTCTCGCATAATTAACAGTTATTCCTGTTCCACTTTTTTGTGCTGCTTCTATGACTAAAACTCCAATACTTAATCCGCTTATTATTCTATTTCTTTTCCTGAAATTATCTGGACGTTTTTCAACATTTGGTTCATATTCTGTAATAATTGCACCATTATTTTTTAAGATTCTTTCAAATAATTCTTTATTTTCTGGTGGATATATGTTATCAAAACCAGTTCCTAATACTGCAATAGTTTGTCCTTCTGCTTCTAATGCACCTATATGTGCTGAAGTATCAATTCCGCACTGCTAATCCACTAACTATTGCTATTCCTTCTTTTGCTAAATTATAGGAAAATTTTGTGCCCTGTTTTCTGCCATATTCAGTGCATTTTCTTGCACCTACTATTGCTAATGATTTTTTACTTAATAATGCTACATCACCCAAAACATATAATTTTCTTGGCGGATCCTGTATATCTCTTAATGTATCTGGGTAATTTTCATTACTTATATCTATTATCTGCATAAGTTCTACCCCTCCATTTTCTAGTTTGAAAAAGAATTAGTATTCTCTTTCTTAATTTTTCCAATACTTTCTATCTAAATTCCTATATTGTATAGCTTCTGCTAAATGCTTTACTTCTATGTTTTCACTTCCATCTAAATCAGCAATTGTTCTAGAAACCTTTAAAATCCTACCATATGCTCTAGCACTCAATCCTAATTTTTCAAAAGAATTTTTTAAAATCTCTTTTCCATTAGAATCTAATTTACAATATTTATCAATTAATCTTGGAGTTAATTCTGCATTTGAATATATACCATGTTTTGAATATCTTTCTTGCTGTATCTTTCTAGCTTTATCTACTCTTTTTTTGATTTGCTCTGAGGTTTCCCCTTTTTCACTAGAGTCTAATTTCTGATATTTTACAGCCTAAACTCTTATAACTTACCGCTTCTACCTCTATATGTATATCTATTCTATCTAATAAAGGTCCACTAATTTTACCCATATATTTATTTATTGAATTCTCACTGCATGTACATTCCTTTTCTTTTGAACCATAATACCCACATGGACATGGATTCATTGAAGCAATTAGCATAAAATTACATGGATATGTTAAACTTGCATTTACTCTATTAATATTTATTATTTTATCTTCTAATGGCACTCTTAAAAGCTCTAATACATTATTAGGAAATTCAGGTAATTCGTCTAAAAATAATACCCCATGGTGTGCTAAACTTATTTCTCCTGGTCTTGGAATTCTTCCTCCTCCTATTAATGAAGCTCCAGATATTGTATGGTGTGGTGTTCTAAATGGTCTATTTGTAATTAATGGTTTATCTTCTGGTAATATGCCCTCTATACTATGTATTTTTGTTATCTCTAAGGATTCTTCAAATGTAAGACTAGGCAATATTGATGGCAAACATCTAGACATCATTGTTTTACCAGAGCCTGGGCTTCCAATAAGTAAGCAATTATGCCCACCTGCTGCAACAACCTCTAAAGCTCTTTTTATACTTTCTTGTCCTTTTACATCTGAAAAATCAAAAATATAATTCATATTTTTCATAAAATAATCTTCATAGTTCATTTGTACCTTTTTTGGTATTTCGCTTCCATTAAGAATATTTATAACTTGCTCTAGACTTTCTACTCCTATTACATCCATATTTTTTACTATACTTGCTTCTTTTGCATTTTCTTTTGGAATTACCACTTTTTTTATTCCTAATTTGCTAGCTTCCAGGCACATTGGAAAAATACCTTTTACTTTGTTTATTTTTCCATCTAATGATAATTCTCCTATAAATATAGTATCATCTATATCTTTTACTTCTAATTCTTCATTCGCTATAAGTGTTGCAATAGCTATTGGTAAATCATACAAAGCACCTTCTTTTTTTGTATTTGCTGGTGCTAGATTAATTATCATTTTTCTGCTTTTTAAGTCTACACCGCTGTTTTTTATAGCTGTTCTTACTCTTTCTTTTGACTCTTTTACACTTGCATCTGGTAAACCTACAATATCACATGAAGGTAATCCTCCTGATACATCTACTTGTACCTCTACTAAATAGCCATCTAGTCCCTGTAAAGACATGCTTTTAACGATAGATAACATTAAAATTCCTCTTTTCGATTTTTGGATTTCTTAAAATTTTAGAATTATACTTTTTTGATTATAATTTACTAGAAATTAACTTTTAATTATTATGCTAATACACAGTTGTAATTGACTTTTAAAATTTTTGAATTATAATTATTATTTTCTACAAAAAAATGCTTTTTCCTTCTTTTAATTTACAAAAATACATTTTAGGGCACATGCAATGTGCCCCTACAACAAATTATTTTGGTTTTAATACAATTTCATCATATAGACTTATGCTTTTCATAGATGTTATTTCGTTTGTACTATATCCTAAAGACATTAACTCTTCTGTTGTATAACTTTTAATTATTGAATAATTTTCATTTTGCTTTTCTATTTTTACAAGTATTTTATCAGTATAACCTACTCTATTTCTTATTACATAGTTTTTATCATCTTCAGTTATTATTGCTGAATTTGGTACTTTTAAGCCTGAAGCATTCCACCAAATAACATCTATAGATATTTTTCTATAACTAATTAAGTATTCTACATCTTGTTCAATTTTAAATATTACTACTGCTTCGCCATCATTAAAATTTGAAATTCTTACTATCTCAGCTGATATCTCATCATGATTTGATAATCTCAATTTTATAATATCTCCTTCTTTTGCACTCATTGCATTATCTGATGATAAGATAGTTGCAATATAACAATAAAAATTATTTACAACTTTTCCCTGCTCTGAACTTGAAGAAACTAGTTGTCCTGTTTTACTTTTTATTGAATCCAATGTTTCTTTGCTTATAGAGTCTATATTACTTGCAGTTAATGTTCCTTCATATCCATCTATTTTATAAGATACAATTCCACTTTCTGGAGCAGATAAATACTGTTGACCAGAATTTAATAGTTGTTCATATTCACTCCTTTGTGTTATTAATTTATTAATATATGAACCAGCAGGGCTAAGCTCTCCTGCAATTTTGGCCTTTCTTATCATATATGAACTAATCTCTGATTTATATTCAGCAATTTCATCTATTTTATTAGTAGTTTGAAGTAATGCTATTTTTTCTTCTATTTGCTTTTCTAATAATTGAATATCTGTAGAATATATGCTTGTGTTTTGCCCTTCAATAGCTTTTTGTATTTCTTTATCTAACTCTACTATCTTTTCTTCTAGTTTTTGTTCATTTGGACTACAATATCTAAATATAGAGTCCCCTTTTGCAACTTTTGAACCTTCTGATTTTATAGTAACAATTCCATTTTGATGTTCATCACTAAATACCAATTTTTCATCTCTAATTACATAACCAATATTTGTTTCTTCTTCATAAATTTTTCCGTTTTCTATAACAAATACATCTGATGGCTCTACAAGTAAGTTAATAATACTATAAAAAATACATATAGATATTATTATAATAATTATTAGTGTTACAAATTGTCCTACTCTTTTTCTATTAAGTTTGTTTTCATTACTTGAATCTTTCTTCAATTTATTTCCTCCAAAATAATTTGTATGTTTTTTTCCTTATTTTCAAGTCCATCAATCCATATCATATCTTTATTTTTTCTAAACCAAGTTATCTGTCTTTTTGCATATCTTCTAGTTTCCATTTTTATTGTTTCAACCATTTCTTCTTTAGTAATTTTTCCTTCTATATATTCCTTTGTTTCCTTATACCCTAAACCCTGAATGGCAGTTGGTAATTCATCATATTTTGATATAAGTTTTTTAACCTCTTCAATAAGTCCTTGTTCTATCATTATATCTACTCTTTGGTTTATTCTATCATATAGTATTTCTCTATCCATATTTATTGCAAATACTTTATAATCATATTTTATTTCTTTGCTTCTTGATTCTATTTCTTGCTCAGTTTTTGTTTTTCCTGTTTCATGATATATTTCTAATACTCTTAATATTCTTTTTTTATCATTACATGATATCTTTTCCATAGCAGTTGGATCAATTTCTAATGCTTTATTATATAAAGTTTCTAATCCTTCTTCCTTGGCTATTTTCTCTAATTTATCTCTATACTCTTTATCTAGTTTTATTTCATTATATTCTATACCATATATTAAAGAATTAACATATAGTCCAGTGCCACCAACAACTATTGGAACTTTCCCTTTTTCTAAAATTTTCTCTATACAACTTTCTGATTGCTTTTTATAATCTGCAACACTATATCTTATATTTGGCTCTACAAAGTCTAACATATAATGCTCTATTCCATCCATTTCCTCTTTTGTAGGCTTTGCACTTCCAATATCCATATATTTATATATTTGCATAGAATCTGCTGAAACTATTTCTCCATTAATCTTTTTTGCTAATTCTATTGATAATGCTGTTTTTCCAGATGCAGTAGGACCACATATTACAATAACAATTGGTTTTTCCATTGTATTCAGATTTTCCTTCCATATATTAGTATTAATATTAGATTGGAAAATAATTATTTTTCAATCTTACTTTCTTCGAGCAAATTTCTTCTCAATATCCGTAATACTCATTTTAATCGCAGTAGGTCTTCCATGAGGGCAAGTAAATGGATTTGGTAAACTTAATAATTGTTGTAATAAGCTATCTACCTCATCATTTGTTAATGCCATATGAGCCTTAACTGCTGCTTTACAGGCAATAGTTGCCAAAAACTTTTCTTCAATCTCTTGTTTCGCAGTTCTTGCGACTGTATTTATTTCATCTAATGTATCTAGAAATAAATCTTTTGTATTTAAATCTAAACACATTGTTGGCACACCAGTTAACTTTATAGTATTTTCCCCAAATTCCTCTAATTGGAATCCTGCTTTCTCAAATCTAGACATATTATCTCTTGCAATATCCATTTCCTTATGAGATAAAGAAATTATATCTGGTAAGAGTAATAATTGTGAGTCTTTTTGACCTTGTGAATAATAGTTCTTTCTAACTTTTTCATACATAATTCTCTCATGTGCAGCATGTTGATCTATTATATATAACTCTTTTTCTATTTCAATTATTATATATGTTTGAAAAGCAATTCCTATTAGCTTATAATTTGGTTTTATACTAGCTTTTTGATTATATTTTTCTTCTTCCTCATATAAAAACATATTTACATTTTCATCTATTATATCATTAGCATTTGTTATAGTTGTTTTATATTCTTCCTTTTTTTCTTCTTTATTCATTTTTCCAAATATCTTACTATACATGTCTTCAAAGTTTACTTTATTGTCTTCCTCTTTTGTTACTACATTTTCTCCTTGCAAATTATTTGTAATTGTTTCTGCTATCATAGCACCATAGGTATAATCTTCTGGTATATATTCTTCTTCTGATGATTTTATTTCTGATACTTTTTTTATAACATCACTTTTATTATTAGAATATTCTAAACTTTTTATATCATTTAAAGTTTCCATAGGTGGTTCTGCTAGTATTTGATTTTTCCTTGTTTTTTCTATATCTTTTGGTTTAGAAATCTCTATATCTTCATCAATATTATTGTTTAAAAATAAATTATCATTATTAAATTTTTCTTCATCTTCTTTTATTAACGTAGCAATTTGTGATGATGAATTTCCTTCTGCTATTATTGGCTCACTATTTGCTATTTTTCTAAAAGTATTTGTAAATGCTTGGCTTGTATAATCTACATATGTATTATCTTCTGTCGTATTTGAATCTGCCTTTTCTTCTTCTACATTTTCTATTAATTCGGCTTTTAATAGTGTATCTTTTACTGCATTATATACTGCTTTAAATATTACACTTTCATCTTGAAATCTAACCTCAAGTTTTGCTGGATGAACATTAACATCAACTGTACTTGGAGCAATTTCAATATTTAGTACAAGAAATCCATATTTTCCAATTGGTAATAATCCTTTAAATGCTTTTTCAGTAGCACTTGATAATGTTTTATCTTTTATATATCTTTTATTTACAAAGAACAGTTGATTTGCTCTATTTGAACGTGCTATTTCTGGTTTACCCACTACTCCAGTTATAGCTACTCCTTCATATATATAATTAACTGGTAATACTGCTTTTGCAATATCTTTTCCATATATACTAAAAATCACATTATTAACATTTCCGTCTCCGTTTGTTTGAATAATTGTCTTTCCTGTATTAATTAATTTAAAAGCTATATGTGTATTTATAAGTGCTAACCTAGATATAACATCCTCTATATATCCAGATTCTGTATAGTCCTTTTTTAAAAATTTATATCTAACTGGTGTATTAAAGAATAAATTTTTTACTGTTATTGTTGTTCCTTTTGAACATCCAATTTCTTCTTGTTCTAAGACTTTTCCTGCTTCTACTATAATTTTGTGTCCTACATCATCAAGGGCTGTTTTTGAACATAATTCTACATTTGCAATAGCCGCAATACTAGCTAATGCTTCACCTCTAAATCCCATTGATTTAACTATATTTAAGTCATTTGCACTTCTAATTTTACTTGTAGCATGTCTTTCAAATGCAATTTCTAAATCGTCTTTTTCCATTCCTTTACCATTATCAGTAATTCTTATATATGATATTCCGCCATTTTTTATTTCAATTGTAATATTTGTAGCCCCTGCATCAATTGAATTTTCTACCATTTCCTTTATAACAGATGCTGGTCTTTCTATAACCTCACCTGCTGCTATTTTATTTATAGTTAATTCATCTAACAAAACAATATTTCCCATTTATACTTATCATTCCTTTCTAAGGCACAGACCCAGTTTGAAAAAGAATTGTTAATAATTATTTTTCAAACTCTCCTCCTAAACTTTTGTATAATACTGTTAGATTATATCATTAATTAAGTCATTTTGTATATATTTTTTAAAAATTTTAGAAAAATTTGCTTTTTTATGTAAAATATAATATAATGTTTGTGAAAATCTAAATAAGATTTTGTATTAATTTCCTCTAGCAAGAGGACTCGAGACATTATTATTTTTAGGAGGGTTAAAACCATGAAAAAGAAAATTGTTAGCAAATTAAAGAAAGTGTTCACGCAAAATAACAAGAAGTGTATTTGGATTACTGTTGGCTCAATACTGTTTGTGGCTTTTTTTTGGCTTTTTTTGAATTTTTTTCAAAAACCAATTTCCGAAGAACAGTTTGATTTGTGTAAACAAGTAGCACAGGAGGTCTCTATGAAGTTACCTTCCAATATACCATCATCTACTTTTAAGATGGACGTTACAGATGATTTTTCTGTTCGTGTAGAGCTTACGCATGATTCTGTAAGAGTATCTCCTTCCAATAATTCTTCTTTTCGCTCTGATACTGTTATTGGAAAATTCAATGATGGTACACTTGTATTAGAAAGGAGAGACGGAACTCTTATAGCAGTTATGTTAAGCACACTATTTGGGTTAATGGGTTTTATTTTAGGACGTATTTTAGTAAATAAAATTTATGAAATCCTAAACGCTGATGTAACTGAGGCAACCTCTGAGTAATGGTACCAAAAATTGGCAACGATTTATCGTTGCCAATTTTTAGTGTGCTATATTCCCTATATCATTCATCATTACAAATATTGATAAAGCTATTATGCATACAAATCCAGTCATTTGAATAGCTACCTCTGTTTCTTCTTTTAAAGGCTTTTTTCTTATGCCCTCAATTATATAAATTACAATTTTTCCACCATCTAAAGGAGGAATTGGTAATAAATTTGTTACTCCTAATGATAATGATATTGCTGCTATTAAATATATATAATTTACTAATTCTGTTGTTTGTACTATTATTGATGATATTCCTACTGGTCCTACTAATTCGTTTACTGTTACATGACCAGAAAATAACATTTTCAAACTATCAATTATTGAATAAGCAAATGTTCCTGTAACTTGTAATGTTTCTTTTAAAGGATATTTATAATATATCATAACTATTAAAAACACTATTATAATAGCAAATATAATATTTACTAATCCTCCTGCTGCTACTATTAGTATCTTTTGCCAAATTTTTGCTTTACTAAAAGAGCCTTGCTCCTCTGATGGTTGTTCTTCTCCTTCCATTCTTACAAACCCACCAAGTGGAATTATTCTTAGTGCATATGTTGTTTCTCCAATTTTTTTAGATATTATTGTTTTTCCAAAACCTAGTGCAAATTCATTTACTCTGACTTTGCATAGTTTTGCTACAATAAAATGTCCACCTTCATGAATAAATACTAATATTCCTAGCAAAAATATTATTTTAATTGCATTTACAATAAATGTAAGCAATAATTTCACCTCTCTAATTTTTAAATAAAATATTATTTATAGAATAATCATATATAATAGGTATGCAAGTGGAGCTATAAATATTACACTATCAATTCTATCTAACATACCTCCATGCCCTGGTATTAAGTCTCCAAAGTCTTTAATTTCTGTATACCTTTTTATACTTGATGCTGCAAAGTCTCCAATTTGACTCATTATACTAAGTAAAACTGTAAAAACACCAAATATAACATAAGATATTGAATCATCATATATTTTATTACATATATATGTATAAATAATTGTAATTATTAATGCTCCAATTGTTCCACCTATGCACCCTTCAATAGTTTTATTTGGACTAATCTTACTAAATTTATGCTTTCCTAGTCTAAATACTTTTCCTATAATATATGCAAAACTATCTGTTCCCCAAGCAGCAATTACTAAATACCACAAATAAATTTTATTTGGCAATTTCTCGATCATAAGCGGAATACACATTATAAATAATACTATATAACATATACCAAAAAAAGTAACTGATATATCTAGTATATTATATTTCATTTTAGTAAATAAACTTTGTATAAATAATAAAATTACTATTGTTGGCAAAAATAAGCCAACCCATGTTATATCAAAGCTTGGTATTACATGTATAAATGCTATTAAAATTGCAAATAAATATCCTATCCATTCAATAGGTTTTGATTTCTTTTTCATAGCATTAAAATACTCATATATACTAATTATTGCCACTATTGAAAAAAATATGTCTATAACATATTTATTTCCTAAAACTAATACTATCACTACTATTGGTAGCCCTAATACTGTTGTAAGTAATCTTGTTATATTCATTTATTAATTTCCTCCAAATCTTCTGTTCCTTCTTTGATATTCCAAAATAGCTTTGTCTAATTGTTCTTCATTAAAATCTGGCCAATTTATATCTATAAAATATAATTCTGAATAAACTGATTGCCACATTAAAAATCCGCTAAGTCTTAATTCATTACTTGTTCTTATAATTAAATCTGGGTCAGGTATTCCTATTGTATATAAATGATCTGATATTACATTTTCATTAATATCATCTATGTCTATTTTACCCTCTTTAACTTCTAATGCTATATTTTTCATTGCTCTAACTAATTCTTTTCTTCCACCATAGTTAAGAGCTATACTAAATACAACTCCTGTATTATCTTTTGTTCTTTCCATACATTTTTTCATGCTTTTTTGTAAATCCTCATTAAAAGCTTTAATATCTCCTAATATATTTACTTTTATATTTTCAGTATCTGCTCTTTTAGCATAATCATCTAAATATGTTTTAAATAAAATCATTAATCCATTTACTTCTTCTTCTGCTCTTTTCCAATTCTCTGTCGAAAAAGCATATATAGTAATAAATTTTAATCCAATCTTATTTGCATATCTTACTATGTTTTCTAATGTTTTGGCTCCTGCCTTATGTCCAAACCCAGCTTTTTTCCCTTGTTCTCTTGCCCATCTTCTATTACCGTCCATTATAATTCCTATATGATTAGGCATTTTTTCTTTATCAAATTCCATAAAATCTCCTTACTTAAATTTCGCTTAGAAATTATAAATTAATGATTTCTATCTTTGATATATATTGCGAGTTCTCTTAAAAATTCTGCTTTATTTCCATAAATTTCTAGTGTTTCTAATGCTTCATTAGTTATTTTCTCTAAATATTCTTGTGCTTTTTCTATTCCAAATTTTGTAACATAAGTTACTTTATTCATTGCTTTATCATTTCCTACTGGTTTTCCCATAATTTTTGAATCACCAATTTCTGATAATATATCATCTTTAATTTGAAATTCTAATCCTATTTTTTCAGCGTATAAAGTTAAATCATCAATATCTTTTTCACTTGCTCCTGAAAGTATAGCTCCTGTTCTAACACAATATTTAAAAAATGATGCCGTTTTTTTATTATGTATATAATCTAATTCTTCTTTTGATATTTGTTTGCCTTCATATTCTGTATCAAGATATTCTCCAATTATCATTTCATCTATTGCATGGGAAAATTCATTTAAAATCCTTATTTTTCTTTTTATGTCTTCTATGTTTTGTGAATTGTTTATTTCTTCTGAAATAATCATATATGAATAGTTCATTAAAGAATCACCTGCTAAAATAGCAGTTGCTTCATTATAATTTTTGTGTATTGTTAATCTTCCTCTTCTATAATCATCATTATCTATTCCTGGTAAATCATCATGTATAAGAGAAAATGTATGTGTCATTTCCATTGATACTGCAAATGGTAAACATTTTTCATAATCATCCCTAAATAATTTATATGTTTCAATTATCAATGTTGGTCTTAGTCTTTTTGCTGATGACATTAAACTATATTCTATTGCTTGGTTTAATGTTTTTTCTGGCAAATTCTCTTTTCTTAAATATCTGCTTAGCTCTTGATTTAGTAATTCTTGATTATCCCTTAACTTTTCTTTAAAATCCATAAATCTTTTACCTATCCCAAATTTTTACACTATTATACTGACATTATTTCTTTTTCTTTTTTAGAAGATATTTCGTCTATAAATGCTACTTTTTTGTCTGTTAATTTTTGTATTTTGTCTTCTGCTTGTTTTTCTTCATCTTCTGTCATATTTCCATCTTTTTGTTCTTTTTTAGCCAAGTCCATTGCGTCTCTTCTTATTGCTCTTATGGCTATTTTAGCTTCTTCTGATAATTTTTTTATGTCTTTTACTATTTCTTTTCTTCTTTCTTCTGTTAGTTCTGGAAATGTTAGTCTTATTATCTTTCCATCATTATTAGGATTGATTCCTATGTCTGCTAATAATATTGCTTTTTCTATTTCTTTTAATATACTAATATCCCATGGTTGTATAACTATCATTCTTGCTTCTGGTACTGAAACTCCTGCTACTTGGTTTATAGGTGTTGATACTCCATAATAGTCTACTTTAACTTTATTTAATATTGCAGGGTTTGCTCTTCCTGCTCTTATCTCTGCAAAATTTGTTTCTAAAACATTTATTGTTTTTTCCATTTTTTCTTCAATTTGATTATAATCCATATCATTATCTTCCTTTCAAATTATTTTACGATAGTTCCTATATGCTCGCCTTTTACAATTTTTACGATATTTTCTGGTTTTGCAATTTCAAATACCATTAATGGTATTTTATTATCTCTACATAGTGATGTTGCTGTTGAGTCCATAACTTTTAAGTCTTTGTCTAATATATCAATATAAGATATTTCATCATATTTAATTGCTGATTTATCTATCTTTGGATCTGCTGAGTAAACTCCATCTATAGTTTTCGCAAGTAATATTATGTCTGCATTGATTTCTGCTGCTCTTAATGCTGCTCCTGTATCTGTTGAAAAATATGGGTGTCCTGTTCCACAAGCGAATATAACAACTCTTCCTCTTTGTAAATGCTTATCTGCTTTTCTTTTTATGTATGGTTCTGCAATTTCTCTCATTTCTATTGCTGTTTGTACTCTTGTATTAACTCCTCTAGCTTCTAAACAATCTTGTAGTGCTAAAGAATTCATGGTTGTAGCTAACATTCCCATATAGTCTGAGGTTGTTCTTTCCATTTCATGACCATATCTTCCTCGCCAGAAATTACCTCCTCCTACAACAATAGCTACTTCTACTCCTAAGTCTACTACTTTTTTTATTTGGTCACAAATACTACCAATAACATCTGCATATACTCCTGTTTTATTGTCTCCTGCTAACGCTTCTCCACTAAGTTTTAAAAGTATACGCTTATACACAGCTTCACTCATATTTTACATCCTTTCTTATATTTAAATATATTACATTTTTTATATTCTATCATATATTAATAAAAATTTGTTGATTTTTTATAAATTTTTTTATAATTATTTCATATGTATTTTTACAATGGGCACATGCAATGTGCCCCTACATTTAATTTTTGGCATTTTATGTTAATTGCTGTGTAATATTATTATAGAACAATTAATCAAGTAGCCAGAATTTGGCTACGCCCACCCTTTATGGAGGTAAAATTCATGGGAAATTATCATTACTTTGTGTCGTATGCAAGACGTATTAGACTTTATAATGGCTCTGATACTTTCGCTTCTGGAATATCTGACATTGAACTGCCAGAAAAAATCAATTCCATAGATGACTTTCTTTCTATACGGAAAGCTATAGCAAAGATGCATACTGATACTGAGGACACCGATATTTTTATTTTAAGTGGTCTTACACTTATTTGGGATGAACCATACTGATAAGCCTGCCTCCATGGGGGCTTTTTTATTTTACAACATTAGTTCCAAATTGGAAAAGAATTGTTATTTGGCTAGGCATTCGAGAAAGAAATACTGGAAACGTACTGTTGTACGTTGAGGATTTTCTTTCGAAGAATAACAACGCCAAATGGCAATTATTTTTCAATTTTTATACCTCTGTGATATCGACTACATCTATTTCCTCTTCTGATTTTGTATCTTCTATTGCTTCATACAATGCATTTGCTGTATCAAGAGATGTAAAACATGGTATTTTACATTCTACTGCTAAACGTCTTATTTTGAAACCATCTCTACTTGATTCTTTTCCTTTTGTTGGAGTATTAATTATAAAATTAATTTTTCCTGATTCAACTAAGTTTGGTATGCTTTCTGCACCTTCCCATATTTTTTCTAATGTATATGTTTCTATTCCATTTTGCTTTAAGAAATTTGCTGTTCCTTTTGTTGCATATATCTTAAATCCTCTATTAAAGAGTTTCTTTGCTAGTGGAAGAACTTCTTGTTTATCTTTATCTCTTACAGTTATTAATATGTTTCCTTCCTGAGGAATATTTACTCCACTTGCAATAAATGCTTTTACTATTGCATCTGTAAAGTTTTTAGCTACTCCTAAAACCTCTCCTGTTGATTTCATTTCAGGTCCTAAACTTGTGTCTGCATTTTTTATTTTTTCAAAAGAGAATACTGGCATTTTTATTGCAACATATTCACTTCGTTTATATACTCCTGTTCCATATTCCATGTCTTTTAATTTTTCTCCAAAAATTACTCTTGTTGCTATATCTATTACTGGTAAGTTTGTGACTTTGCTTATGTATGGAACTGTTCTACTTGAACGTGGATTTACCTCTATTATATATACTTCATTATTTTGTAATATGAATTGAATGTTCATCATTCCTATTACATTTAATTCTTTAGCTAATAGTTTAGTATATTTAATTATTTTTTCTTCTGATTCTTTATTTACATTTTGTGTTGGATATACTGATATACTATCTCCTGAATGTACTCCTGTTCTTTCTAGTAATTCCATAATTCCTGGAATTAAAACATCTTCTCCATCACAAATTGCATCAACCTCAATTTCTTTTCCCATGATATATTTATCTACTAATATTGGATGTTCTTGTGCTATTTTGTTTATTTCTTGTATTAATTTTTCTATATCTAAATCATCATATGCAATTGCCATTCCTTGCCCTCCAAGTACATATGAAGGTCTAACAAGTACTGGATATCCTAATTTATTGGCAATTTCCTTTGCTTCTGTAACTGTATATACTGTTCCTCCTTGTGGTCTAGTTATATTGCAATTATTTAAAACTTGATCAAATAATTCTCTGTCTTCTGCTCTATCCATATTTTCTTCTGATGTACCTAAGATTTTAACTCCCATATCTTTTAATGCCCTAGTTAATTTAATTGCGGTTTGTCCACCAAATTGTACTATTGCTCCATAGGGCTTTTCTATATTTATAATGTTTTCTACATCTTCTGGTGTTAATGGCTCAAAATAAAGTTTGTCTGCTATATCAAAGTCTGTGCTTACTGTTTCTGGATTATTATTTATTATTATTGTTTCAAATCCTTTTCTCTTTAATGCCCATACTGCATGAACACTACAATAATCAAATTCAATTCCTTGTCCTATTCTAATTGGTCCTGAACCTAATACTACTACTTTTTTCTTATCTGTTTTTCTATCTGCTTCATTATCATCATCATAACTTGAATAATAATATGGTGTTTTAGCTTCGAACTCTGCTGCACAAGTATCAACCATTTTGAAATTAGCTAGTATTTTATTTTCTTCTCTTATTTTCTTT
>ERZ777011.2330-NODE-2330-length-15554-cov-3.616943_pt1 | contig 15554 bp, 13 predicted proteins | sample MGYA00374964_ERZ777011 | MGnify/ENA primary metagenome ERZ777011 (study PRJEB29310, sample SAMD00008975) | mouse gut metagenome | study: EMG produced TPA metagenomics assembly of the Metagenome analysis of fecal microbiota from mouse which was promoted...
GAGGGAGGGCTCCCGCGCCCCGACTACCCGACGGGGACTGTGTTTTTATCTCCGCCTGCGGGTATGATACCACAGCGGAACCGAAATGTACAGACTTTATCAGCCAAGCAATTCAAGCAGATCTCCAAGACCATTGACGCTGTGATCCGGCGTTTCCATTTCACTCAGGGGACATCCCATCCCGCCAAACCCTTGGCGCACCCATATGGTTTTGAGCCCCAGCCGCTTTGCGGGGGCAATGTCATTGTCGAGCCGGTCTCCGATCATGACGGCCTGGTCAGGGGAACAGCCCGCCCGTTTCAGGGCGATCTCAAATATCCTGGGATCAGGTTTTTCAAGCCCCTCCTCGGCTGACGCGACGATCAGGTCAAGGTATTGGGAGAGCCCGTACTGTTCCATTCGGCCCGCCGTCCCCGGGCTTTGGTTCGCGATAATCCCGATTCTGTATCTTCTGTGCAGCGCGGCAAGGCAGTCCGCCGCTTGAGGGTATACGGCCTCATCCTCGCTATGCCAGGGGGTTAAGGGCAATCCCAAGCGCTTCAGCGGATGGGCAATGTTCTGCCGCGCCAACCGCACCGCCTGCGCCCAGGCCTGTTCGTAGGAGAAATCCGTTCCCGCGATGGCGTCCAAGAGCCTGTGCTCATTTGCCCTGCTCTCATCGACCAGAGTGGAGCCGATATCAAAAAACAGCCACTCAATTTGCCGGAACATGCGCCCAACCCTCCGTTATGTCTCGTCTATCGATATTGATGTATGGAAACAGAGGGTTCACAAGGTGAAATCCTCATCCCTCAAATGGGCGAAGCTGGCGGACAGGGGCTTGGGCGGAACCCGCTTCAGCGGGTCGTAGCGGAACCTGCGGCAGGAGCCGCCGCAGGACACGATCCCTCTTTTCACGCACATCATCTGACCCTCGCGCAGGGGGGCCGCCCGCTGGCAGTAAACGCAGCGCGGCTCAATATTTTTGTCAAATAGCATATTGTTTCCTCGGTTCTATGCAGACAGGTATATGGACGGATCGAGTTTCTTCCCGTTCATTATACATGATTGTGCTGGGAATTTCCACATTTATTTCGCCAAAGTGAGCGGCATAGCGCCGCCAGAAGCAGCCATCCCCCCAGCGCGGCCAGGGACGACGCCGCCAACGCGGTGGAGAAGTCCAGCGAGGCGATGGACTCCGCCTGCTCAGCCAGGTAGCTGGACACCGGAGCGGAGAGGGGCAGCAGCCGCGTGAGACAGTAGGTGAGCGCGGCGGCGATGACCCCGTGACAGAGCTTGCCCAGCAGATAGGTCCTGGCGGACAGGCCGCTGTCCACCAGGAAGGACAGCACCTGACAGTGCACCGACAGCCCGGCCCATCCCAGCATAAAGGCGGCCATGGAGATCCGCCCGGCAAATTGACTGCCGCCCTGTAGAGACGACACGCCGGAGGACAGCTCCAGCAGCCCGGCCACCAGCCGGCGGGCCCATTCCGGCTGGAACCCCATCTTTGCCAGCAGCTGGGCCAAGATCCCGAATACGCCATAGAAGGACATCAGCTGCAAAATGACCGCGAAAAAAATGACAAAGGCACAGATATTGAGGGTATTTTGAAAGGAACGGCTCACCGCGCCGGTAAAGGCCGCGGGGAGCGTGACCGCCTGAATGGGCTTGGCCTGCGGGGCGGACTTCGGACGCTGTCGGCGCTCGGGTCCGCCGTAAAAACGGAACAGCAGCCCCACGATCAGCGAGGCCAGCGCGTGGGTGAGGTAGAGCAGCAGGCCCACCCGGCTGTCGCCGAAGACGCCGGCGCCCACCACGCCCAGGATGAAGGCGGGTCCGGAGTTATTGCAGAAGGACAGCAGTCGCTCCGCCTCCGTCTTGGAGCACAGACCCTGCTGGTAGAGCTGGAGGGCGGTCCGGGCCCCCACGGGATAGCCGCCGATGAAGCCCAGGGCCACAGCCGCCGCGCAGCTGCCGCTGACCCGAAACAGCGGCCGCATGACGCGCTCCAGCGCCCGGCCCAGGTAGGCGGCCAGCCCCAGATCCACCACCAGGGAGGACAGCACAAAAAAGGGAAACAGGGAGGGCACGATGACGTTGAAGCACAGCGCGAGCCCGTCCTTAGCCCCGGCGATGGCCTGATCCGGAGCGGCCACCAGCCCGGCCGTGGCCAGCACCAGAGCCAGGCTTATCAGAGCGTTTCTCACCTGTTTTTCCTTGAGCAGCTTCAGCACTCCATCACCCCCGCGGAAAAGACTATGCGGCAGAAGGGCGCCGGCTTGCCTGTCCCACGGAAATTTTGCAGGAGGCGCTTTCAAACCGGTACAAGATTCCGAAAGAGAGTGATTGGAAGCGGGGCCGGTTTATGATAAAATGGGGTAAACCGAAAAAACGGCGAGGGAGGCACACACATGCAGTACGAGATTACGGAACAGATTCCGCTGCTGGACGAACGGGGAAACCTTACCCGGGCAGGGTACGCCAAGCGCCTGCTGCCGGTGTATGACCGGAAGAAGGTGAGAGGAGGCGTCACCCGGCTGAAGGAGTGGGACTACTACTATGTGGGAAACCAACGGTTCGGAGTGGCCCTCACCGTGGCGGACAACAGCTATATGGGCCTGGACTCCATCTCCTTCCTGTCCTTTGAGGGGGAGCCCTGGGAGGTGACAAAGAGTCCTATGTCCGTCTTCCCCATGGGCAGGACCGGTCTGCCCGCCACCTCGGCGGCGGGGATCACGGCCAGCGCGGGAAAACGCCACGCCCTGCTGTTTCAGGTGGGGGAGGGACAGAGGAAGCTCACCGCCCACATGGACAATTTCTTGGACAGGCAGCCCATCGACGTTCATCTCACCCTCACCGGGGAGCCGGAGGAGTCCATGGTGATCTGCACGCCCTTTGAGAAGGCGGGCCACTTCTACTTCAACCAGAAGATCAACTGTATGCGGGCCGGCGGCACGGTGAAAATCGGGGAGACGGTCTATGAATTTTCCCCGGACAGCTCTTTTGGGGTGCTGGACTGGGGCCGGGGCGTGTGGACCTACCACAACACCTGGTATTGGGGCTCCGCCTCCGGGCTGGTGGAGGGGGTGGACTTCGGGTTCAATATCGGCTATGGCTTTGGGGACACCTCTGCCGCCACGGAGAATATGCTGTTCTATGGGGGAAGGGCCCACAAGCTGTCCAGCGTGGATTTCGGCATTCCCATGCGGGACGGGAGGGAGGACTATCTGTCCCCGTGGCGGCTCACCAGCGGCGACGGCCGGTTTGAGATGAGCTTCGCGCCGGTCATCGACCGGGCGTCCTGCACGGATGTGAAGCTCATCAAGAGCGACCAGCACCAGGTGTTCGGCCGGTTCAGCGGTGCCGCCGTTCTGGACGACGGCACAGTGCTCCAGGTCAGGGACCTGTTCGGGTTTGCAGAGAAGGTGGAGAACAAGTGGTAGGGCTGGAGGAGAAACGGACAGACCCCGCAGGCCGGTTTGGTCCGCGGGGTCTGCCGCTTTTGTATGGGGTTTTACCGTCTCACTTTTTCCACCGCTTGAGCATGGGGAAAAACTGGCGCATCTGGACCTTGGCCTGATCCTCGGACATGCCGGGGTTGTGCTGGGCCATCATGGGGGCGCAGAAGTCAATCATCTCCTCCATAGTCATCTCCCCCGCAAACCTCCCGTCCTTGTAGCAGTAGGAGCAGTAGTCGGCGTTGGCGGAGCCATCCGCCTCGGTGCCGCGGGCGGTGTCGGGGCCCAGGGGCATTCCGCAGGACTGGCAGAATTTCATGTTTTTGAATTGTTCCATGGTGGGAACCTCCTTTGTTGTGGATGGTTCCATTGTACGCCCCCAAACCTGACAGGGCCTGTCATCTTCTCCGGCGTGGGCCCAAAAAATTTTCCAGCCCAGGGCGGCCAGCCGCCGCCGCAGCGCACCGGGGGAGAGCACCTCCACCCCCGCGCCGAAGCTGAGAAGATAGCCGTACAGCCACTGGTCCTCGGGGAACACCGCCTCCACCAGAAGGGAGCCGTCGGGCTGAGGCGTCACACAGCTCTGGTCGAACTCGTCGTACACCCGGTAGGCCATATAGGAGGCAAAGCGAAGCCGGGCCTCCACCCGGAACAGGGGCGGGATATCGCCGGAATAGTTAATATCCGGGGGCTCCAAACTGCGGTGGAATACCTCCCCCGTGAAGGTGGGAGACAGGATGCGGGACAGCCGGAAGGTGCGGTAGTCCTCCCGGTCCAGGTCAAAGGCCTGGAGATACCAGCCCTGCCCCTTGAACACCAGCCGGGCTGGGAGCGCCCGCCGGGGCCGGGTGGAGCCGTGGGAGCTGGCATAGTGAAAGGCCAGGGTCTGCCGCTCCAGCACAGCCCGTTTGAGCAGGCGGAATTTTTCGTTGTCCGCGTCCGCCGCCCCCCAGCGGGACAGATCGACCTGGAGCCAGTCCTCCTGATTCCGGCGGAACAGGGCGGACAGCTTGGTCAGCGCCTGGGCCCCCTCCTGGCCGGGAAGGCTTTGCAGGGCGGTGAGAAGCTGGCACTGTTCCTCGTCGGAGAAGGCGGCCCGGTCCAGCACATAGCCCTCCAGCAAGGCCACGCCGCCGCCGGACCCCTGGGTGGTGTAGACCGGTACGCCCGCGGCGGACAGGGCGTCCACATCCCGCAGGATGGTGCGGGGGGAGACCTCCAGCCGCTGGGCCAGCTCCCCGGCGGTCATACGGCCCCGCTCCAGCAGAAGGTAGACCATCTGGAATTGGCGGTTCACAGACATGGCTTGGCCTCCTCTCCGGCGGATTGGGTTCAATCCTGATTATAGCACACCTCCAGAGCCAGATCAACCGGCGGCCGGAAATAGGACCGCCCCCCGCCGGAATGGGCGGGGGGCGGTTTTGCTGTCAATCGGGGGAGCGTTACTCCACAGGGACGGTCCAGCCGTAGACATCCTCCAGGGTGCCCCACTGGGTGCCGGTGAGGGTGTCGTACAGCTTCTGAGTCAGGGGGCCGATGCTTCCGCCGCTGACCACTTCCTTACGGTCCTCCCAGGCCAGCAGGCCGATGGGGGACACCACCGCCGCGGTGCCGGTGCCCCAAGCCTCCTCCAGAGCGCCCGCCTGGGCGGCGTCAAACAGCTCCTGGGCGGAGATGAGCCGCTCCTCCACCGGGATGCCCCAGCTGCGGATGAGCTCCAGGCAGCTCTTACGGGTGATGCCTGGGAGGACGGACCCGGTGAGCTCCGGCGTGACCACCGTGCCGTTGATTTTGAACATCACGTTCATGGAGCCCACCTCCTCAATGTACTTGCGGTGGACGCCGTCCAGCCACAGCACCTGGGAGAAGCCCTGCTCCTCAGCCCGCTCCCCGGCGCGGATGGAGGCGGCGTAGTTGCCGCCGCACTTGGTGAAGCCGGTGCCGCCCTTGACGGCCCGGACATCCTCGTCCTCCACGTAGATCTTCACGGGGTTGATGCCCTCGGGGTAGTAGGCCCCCACCGGGCAGCAGATGACGGCGAACAGGTAGCTGCGGGAGGCGTGGACCCCCAGGCCGTTGTCGGTGGCGATGATGAAGGGGCGGATATACAGAGAGGTGCCCACCTTGTTGGGAACCCAGGCCTGGTCCACGCTGACCACGGCCTTGACGGCCTGGACAAAGTCGTCCTCGGGAATCTCGGGGATGCACATGCGGCGGCAGGAGGAGTTCATCCGGCGGGCGTTTTCATAGGGCCGGAACAGCTGTACTCTTCCCTCGGGGGTGCGGTAGGCCTTCATGCCCTCGAAGATCTCCTGGGCGTAGTGGAACACCATGCAGGACAGCTCGAAGGGCAGGGGGCCATAGGGGACGACACGGGGGTCGTGCCAGCCCTGGCCGGCGTCATAGTTCATGAGGAACATGTGGTCGGTGAAGGTCTTGCCGAACACCAGCGTGTCGGGGTCGGGCTGGGGCTTGAGAGCGGCGGCGCGGGTCATTTTAATATCCAGCATAGGGAGCGCTCCTTTTCCGATGTAAAGTGATAATATTATACCAGCGTCACAGGCTGAGTTCAAGGGTGAAAATGCTGAAATCGCAAAGAGATCTCCGAGGCGGCGGAGGAGTATGAGCGGCCCTGAAGGGGCCCCGATCTGCGAAAACAAGCGGCCTGTCCGGGTTTTCCGGACAGGCCGCGTTTCGCGCCGTTCCAAGCGCCCCTATGCGCCTACGCTCGCGCTTCTTACGCTGTCACGCTCGCGTTGGGCGCACTGCCGGGCCGCTTTCGCTCCGACTCGGCCTGGTCTCCGGTCCGCTTTGCGGACCCTCGCTCGGCCTCGCTCCGTTCCAAGCGCCCCTGTGCGCCTACGCTCGCGCTTCTTACAGCTGAAGCGAGGGGGCGGAATAGGTCCGGCCAGCCAGCTCGCTGTTGAGCATGTACAGGGCCTTGGCATCGCCGCCGAACAGCTCCATCTTGCGGATCATGCCGGAGGAGTTGACCTCCTCCTCGCCCTGCTCCTTGACGAACCAGTCCAGGAACTGCATGGTGCGGTGGTCTTTGGCCTCCACAGCGGCGTCGTAGATGGCGTTGATGAGGCTGGTGACGTACTGCTCATGGGCGTGGGCGGCGGTCAGCGGGTCCATCAGCTCCTTGAATTCCTTGTCGGGCTTGGCGATGGCGCCCAGGGTGACGGTTTGGTCGTTGTTGTGCAGGTACTTGTAGATGAGTATAGCGTGGTCCTGTTCCTCTTTGGCCTGGATCTCGTACCAGTTGGCCAAGCCGTCCAGCCCCTTGGCGGAGTAGAAGTTGGCCATATCCAGGTATAAGTAGGCGGAATACAGCTCCTTGTTAATCTGGTCGTTCAGCAGCTCAGCGACTTTTTTGTCCATAACAAAACACTCCTTTTCTGTTCCGCGTTCCGCGGCGCTTTCACTGGAAAGTATAGCACATTTTTCCTTGGTGTCAACCGTTTTCCACCGCCTTTTCCAACGCCTGTTTGATCTCAAAGGCCACACCCCGCATGAAATCCGGGCGGACCTTGCGCACCTGGCGGTCATAGGTGTACAGGCCGTTGGTCTCCCCCTCCACGTCGCTGAGCTGGGTGTAGATGCATCCGCACAGGCCGCGGGGGATGGAGGGCAGCACCATTTCGCTGTACATCAGGTTGATGCGGAGCTCCAGGTCCAGCTCGGTCCGGCACTGCTCGCCGTAGCCGTAGTTTTTCCGGTCCTGGGCTGTGTGTCCCTCGATCCGCCGGGAGAAGCCGCCGCACTCGCTGAGGAACAGGAATTTCCCCGGCTGGTTTCCCTCCGGCACCCGGCTGCGGAAGAAGGCAAGCTCCCGCTGCGCACCGTTTTCCTTCCGGCCGGACCGGGCCGGCGGACTGATGAAATAGACGTGCTCGCTCTGGACATCGCTTTCCTTTTGGGCGAACCAGCCGGAGGTGGTCATGAAGAACCGGGTGGGGTCGGCGGGCTTCAGCAGGCGGTAGATGCGGTCGGAGTCGTACTGCCCCCAGCCCTCGTTGAAGATGGTCCAGCCCACGACGCAGGGGTGGTTTCGCAGGTGGGCCACGGTGTCCAGGCAGTGGTGTTCGAAAAAGGCCTTTCGAGCCTCGCCGCCCCCTCCGCCCAGATCGTTCCGCTTTTTGCTCACGAAGGTGGGGATCACCGTATCCCGGAGGTAGCGGTACTCCCCGGAGTTCACCATGTCCTGCACCACCAGCATTCCCAGCCGGTCGCAGGCGTAATAAAACGCCTCGGGCTCCACCTTGACGTGCTTGCGCAGGGTGTTGAAGCCCAGGTCCTTCATGCGCATGATGTCCTCGCCGTAGCCCTCCGGGCCCCAGGGCAGGAACAGGCCGTCCTGGAAGTAGCCCTGGTCCAGTACACCGTGGAGGAAGACGGGCTTTCCGTTGAGGCACAGCCGGGTGTGGCCGTTGATCTCCTTTGTTGTCACCGTGCGCAGGGCGAAATAGCTTTCCACCCTGTCCGAGGCGGTGGCGATGGTCATGGGATAGAGATAGGGGTCCTCCGGGGTCCAGAGCCAGGGGTCGGGCACCTCCAGCCGGAGGGGAACCCCGCTCTTTCCGGCGGCGGTGAGGAGCTTCCCGTTTCCCAGAGGGACGGCCAGGTTGAAGTCCGCGTCCCCGGCGTCCACCTCCACCGTCACCCCGGTGAGATCGGGGGTGAGCCGGATGGACTGCACCGCCCCCTTGGCCGGAACCGCCTCCAGCCATACCGGCTGCCAGATGCCGGACACGGGGGTGTACCACATCCCATGGGGGTGCTTGTGCTGCTTGCCGTAGGGATAGTCGTGGGAGAGGGTGTCCACCGCCTTCACCTCCAGGCGGTTTTCCCCGTCCCTCAGGGCCCCGGTGATGTCGTCGGAAAAGGGCAGGTAGCCCCCCTCGTGGCGGAGGACGCTCTCTCCGTTCACCCACACCTCCGCTACCTGGTCCACCGCGCCGAAGTGGAGCAGGACCCGAAAGCCCTGGGGGACAAACCCCTCGGGGAGGGTGAAGGCCGTCTCATAGCGCAGCACGTCTCCCACCGGGCCATCGTAGCCGGACCGCTCCGCCTGGGGCGGCCAAGGCGTCCGGATGGGCCGGCCGTTCAGGGTCCAATTCCCATCCAGCGGGAAAAAACTGTCCCGCCGCAGCTGGGGACGGGGATAATCGCGGTTCCAATCACTTCGCCACATAGCCATCGCTTCCTTTTCTCAATGGAATGTCCCCTTCGCCGCGCAGCTCCGTCGGGGTTAAATCCATCATACCACCGGGAAAGGGGAAAGACAATTCATATTTAGAGGCTTTATGGAAATCAGCCTTTTCATTTGCCCCGCCACGTGGTATAATAAAGGAATAAATTAGATGAAAATAGGGGAATTCCATGAAAGACACGAAAAAAACAGCGCTTTTTGAAGAAATGCCCATTCCCAGAGCGGTGCTCACCCTGTCCATCCCCACCGTCCTCAGCTCGCTGGTGATGGTGCTCTACAACCTGGCGGACACCTATTTTGTGGGGATGCTCCAGGACTCCATCCAGAATTCCGCCGTCACACTGGCCGCGCCGGTGCTGCTGGCCTTCAACGCCGTCAACAATCTGTTCGGCGTGGGCTCCTCCAGCATGATGAGCCGGGCCTTGGGGACAAAGGACTACGACACCGTCCGGCGCAGCTCCGCCTTCGGCTTTTACTGCGCGCTGATCTGCGGCGTCCTGTTCTCTTGTTTCGCCACCGTGTTCCGCCCCGCCCTGCTGGTGCTCCTGGGAGCGGACGCCTCCACCACCCAAGCCACCCTGGAGTACATGCGCTGGACCGTGACCTGCGGGGCCGTTCCCGCCATCCTCAATGTGGTGATGGCCTATCTGGTGCGCTCAGAGGGGGCCACCCTTCACGCCAGCATCGGCACCATGAGCGGCTGTGCCCTGAACATTGTGCTGGACCCCATCTTCATCCTCCCCTGGGGCCTGAACATGGGGGCGGCGGGGGCGGGACTGGCCACCTTTCTGTCCAACTGCGCCGCCTGCCTGTACTTTTTTGTGCTGCTCTTTGTCCGGCGGGGCAGGACCTACGTGTGCATTCAGCCCGCCATGGCCCGGCCCCGGAAGGAGCTGGTGAAGGGCGTGCTCGGGGTGGGGGTGCCCGCCTCTATCCAGAATCTGCTCAATGTCACCGGCATGACGGTGCTCAACAACTTCACCGCCGTCTTTAAACCGGATGCCATCGCCGCCATGGGCATCGCCTACAAGCTCAACATGATCCCCATGTACGTCGCCATGGGCATCTCCCAGGGCCTCATGCCGCTGGTGAGTTACAACTACGGCAGCGGCAACGTCTCCCGGCTGAAACGGGCGGTCATTTTCGCGGAAAAGATCTCCCTGATCTTCATGACCGCGACCTCCGTGACCTATTTCTTTGCCTCCGGCGCCCTCATCGGCCTGTTTATGAAAACCGAGGCGGTGGTGGCCTACGGCTCCCAGTTCCTGCGGTGCATGTGTGTCGCCCAGCCTTTCCTGTGCCTGGACTTTCTGGCGGTGGGTGTGTTTCAGGCCTGCGGCCTGGGGCAGTACGCCCTGCTGTTCGCCGTCCTGCGCAAGATTGTGCTGGAGATTCCGGCGCTGTATGTGCTCAACTACTTCTTCCCCCTATACGGTCTGGCCTGCGCTCAGGCGGTGGCCGAGGTGGTGCTGGCCGCCGCCGCTGTGGCCATTCTGGTCTACCTGTTCCGGCGCATGGATGCGGAGGGCACTCCGCTCCGGTCCCGGGCTGCGAAAAAATAGTCCCAATTCAGCTTTGTAGTCCAAGCTGAAATGCGTAAGAATCCTCTTTTTGGAGCTGCGACACCTATGGAATACTTTTACATAAATTTGTATATGTTGAGGGACAGCGCTTATGAAGGTCAACATTGATTTTTTAGTATCTGGCTGCAGTACACAATGTGTGCACTGCTATGTAAATGGCGGCCCCGGCCCCTTCATGCAGACAGATGACGCGCTGGCCTGTATTGAAAAGTTAGACCAAATTTCTGCTCTTCTTCCAGAGGAAGCTTCGTTTACTTTGGATCATGAGCCGATGAATCATCCCGAGATCGCAAAAATACTGCATGCTGCGTCACACACAAAACACATTATCAACTATCATCACGGCATGACTGCCGGTGTAGGCTTTATGGCCAGATGTGATAAGGAGGCGGTTGTTAAATCCTACCTTGAGAACAGATACAACGAGTTTGGCATTACGCTCCATGGCGTTTCTGCGCATCACGATGAAATCGTGAACCGAAAAGGGGCGTTTGACAAAACAATCAATGCGGCGCGGTTTTTCTCCCGGCAAGGCTGCCGGGTACAGATATCGTTGATGATGAATCGATTTTTTGCAGAGGACGCCGGTCGGATAAGCTGTTTGATCGACGACATTGGCGCAGAGGATATCTATTTTGCCGTTCCGATTTTTACGCCTCATTCAAATATGATGCGGTTTGAGCCTTACCGCGCAACCTTGGAAACCTTCGAGTCAATTTACCGCTATTTGCCGGGATGGAATCAAAACCCAGAGGAAGTAATGGAGCGCGCGCGGCGAAATTCAGTTGGCGGCGTGGGAGAAAACGTGCAATACATGGATTTGCGGCGTCTTTGGAAAGAAAAACAGGATGTGCTGTATCTTACGCTTCATCAGGACTGCACGATATATGTGGGAAATTCTGGCGCGGAAACTCAGGCCTTAGGCGATTTAAGAAAACTCAATCCAAAATTTGTTGCTGAGATCATTCAGAAATTACCTGGAAATTACGACTATAGCGCATATTATGATATTGAGAATGTGCCCGATGCTGAACGCGTTTGGAGAGCGCTTAAAGCCATTCCGCAGGATCTCGTCTATGGCGATTTCGCAAGCGCGCTTTACCGCGCTTTTGTCGAGCTTGCCGTTCCGACGAAATTGCTGTCAAAAGCATAAATTGCGGACGGTTTGCGGAGAGAAGCTGTCAATTATCCAAGAGACAGGGGTTTATGAATATTTGCGAGCCTTGAGCTGAGCGGTATTGAATACACGAAAGCGAATTGGATGAAAAAATAATTGCCGCCCCCCTTTCCTTTCCCCTGGCTTTGGCCGATATATAGAGTGAATCAATGGAAAGGGGGGCAAAACATGGGGATTCAGCCGGTCTCCGCCGTCGGGCGCGAGGACCAGGACCAGACGGAGGGCAGGTATAACGATCTGCTGGCGCAGTCGCTGCGGAAGCAGGAGGAGAGCCGGACCACCCTCACCGAGATGATCCGGGAGGCCAAAGAAAAGGCCGACGCCCAGCGGGAGAAGTTCAAGCTGGCCAAGGCCGCCCCCCGGTACGGCGACGCCCCCCTGGAGGCCTACGCCCGGCTGAACCGGGCCAAAACCCAGGGCCAGGCCAGCGCCGCCGGAGGCTACGCCCGCCGCCGCATCGCCCAGCTGGAGGCCGCCCAGCGCTCCGACCCCGACCATGCGGACCAGATCAAGGCCGCCATCAGCCAGCTGAAAAAGGCGGTGACTCGGGCCGGCAAAAAGAAGCTGGAGATCAGCAGGGAGGAGCTGGCCAGGGCCCGACAGAAGCGGATGGTCCGGGAGCGCAGGCGCAGGGAGGCCCAGCGCATCAAGCAGGAGCTGCGAAAAAGCCAGGCCATGCGGGCCATCCGGGAGTCCGGGTATCTCCGGGAGACGGAGATCAGCAACCGGCAGGCGGACCAGCTCACCGCCACCAAAATGGAGCTGAAGGCCCAGGCGGAGCAGCTGGGCGCCGCCGTGCACGCGTCTGTGGATACGGCGCTTCAGGGCTACTCCGCCGGCGCGCAGCTGGCGGCGGCGGATACGGAGGCGTCTGTGGAGGCCCCCCAGGTGAACGTACAGGCGTAATGAAATAGAGAAAGGCCCTGCCGCGGTGCGGCGGGGCCTTTTCTGCTGTTACGGTCTTTTCAGCTCCTCAATATAAAGCTGCATCCGCTGAGTCACAAGCCCGTCCCGCTCCATGGCCAGCAGCTCGTCCCGGCTCACCCATTGGAAGGCCACGGTCTCGCCCTCCTGGAGCGTGACCGCCTCCTTGTCCCAATCGGTGACGCACAGGAATTCCACGTAGACGGCGCGGGTCTCGCCGCTGATCTCCACGCCCACCTGGGTCAAACCATCGGCGCTGATGCCGGTCTCCTCCCGGAGCTCTCTCACGGCGCATTCCAGCGGCGTCTCTCCCGCCAGGGCCGAGCCCCCCGCCGTGGCCTCCCACAGGCCGCCGTAATGCTTGCGGGGGTCCCTTTGCATCAGCAGGTAGGTCCCGTCGGTGTGCCGCACCATAATGTCGCACACCAGATGAAAGAGCCCCGCCGGAACCGGCTCGCCCCGGGTAAGGGTTATACCCTCCACCCTGTGAAGGTCTGAATCATAAGCGTCCCATAATTCCATAGCGCCACCTCAAATTACGCCCCCAGCACCTTCGCCGCGTTCTCCTCGGCGAACTGCTTGCTGTACAGGTCGTGGTAGTAGCCGTGGGCCCGCAGCAGGGACTGGTGGGTGCCCTGTTCCACGATTTTGCCGTCCCGCACCACCAGAATCAGGTCCGCCTTGCGGATGGTGGACAGCCGGTGGGCGATGAGGAAGGAGGTCCGGTCCCGGAGCAGGTGGTCGATGGCGTTCTGGATATACTGCTCGGTCTGGGTGTCGATGGAGGAGGTGGCCTCGTCCAGCACAAAGATGCGGGGGTCGGCCAGCACCGCCCGGGCAAAGGAGATCAGCTGCTTCTCGCCGGTGGACAGGCGGTCGCCCTCCTCGCCCACGTCGCTGTCCCAGCCCTGTTCCAGCTTGGCCACCACCTGGTCCGCCGACACGGCCCTGGCCGCCGCCTCAATCTCGGCGTCGGTGGCGTCCAGCCGCCCATAGCGGATGTTTTCCCGGATGGAGCCGGAAAACAGGTGGGGGCTCTGAAGGACATAGCCGATGTTGGAGTGGAGCCACAGCTGGCTGCGCTCCCGGTAGTCCCGGCCGTCGATGAGGATCTGGCCCTGGGTGGGCTCGAAGAACCGGCAGGCCAGGTTCACCAGGGTGGACTTGCCCGCCCCCGTCTCCCCCACGATGGCCACGGTGGTGCCTGCGGGGATTTTCAGATTGAAATGCTCCAGCACGTTGTCCCCGCCGTCGGGGTAGCGGAAGGTCACATCCCTAAACTCGATCTCGCCCTTGAGCGGCTCCCAGTTTTCCCGCTTGGGGGTGAAGCAGTCGCCGTATTTCTCCACCACCTCGGGGGTGTCCGTGACCTGGGGCTCCTCGTCCAGCAGCCCCGTGACCCGCTCGATGGACGCCTGGACGGCGATGAACTCCGCCAGGTTGTTGGTCAGGTTCTGGATGGGCTCGAAGATGTTCATGGCGTAGGTGATGAAGGCGGACAGGGTGGCGATCTCCATCACCTGCTCCTCCACCAGCCAGCCCCCCCGGAGGAGCACGATGGCCACGGTCAGGGTGGAGAAGAACAGGGTCACTGGGATATACACGGCGTTGAGCCGGGCCGCCCGAACGGCGGAGCGGTTCATATTCCCCGTCAGGTCCTGAAAGTTCCCGATGCTCCGGTCCTCGATGACCAGGGTTTTGGAGGTCTTGGCCCCGGTGATGCCCTCGTTGAAGGCCCCGGTGATTTTGGAGTTGATCTTCCGCACCTTCCGGTTCCACTGGAGGATGCGGGGCTGGAAATAGGCGGTGAGGGCCGCCGCGAAGGGCACCACCAGAACGACCACCAGGGCCAGCTTCCAGTTCAGGGTGAACATGATGGCAAAGGAGCTGACCACATAGATCAGCACATCCACCAGGTCGTTCAGGTTCCAGGCCAGATTGCCCGCGATGCGGTTGGTGTCGTTGGTCACACGGGTGAGGAGATAGCCCACCGGGGTCACGTTGTAGAAGGACAGGGACAGGGTCTGGAGGTGCTCAAACAGGTCCTTGCGCAGATCCCGGCCCAGGTACATCTCAATATACATGGTCTGACGGGTGCTGATGACTACCATGAGGCTCAGCACCGCGATGACCAGCGCGTAGCAAACCGTGAAGGGAACCAGCCCCTCCAGGGCGCCCGCTTCAATAAAGCGGCTGATGGCGTACAGCTGAAACAGCGGCAGCATCGAGTCCAGCAGATCGGCGACGCCGGTGAATACGGCCATTTTGAGGTAACGCCCCTTAAACCGCCCCAGGATGGGGAACAGCCGCTTCCAGATGGACCAGTCAAAGGCTTGCGTGTATTCTTTTTCGTCAAAGGCGGTCATTAGTTGTTCCCCCCTTCCTCAATCAGAGCGCGGTCGTCGCTGCTCATCTGAATGTCGTAGATTTCCTTGTAAATGCCGGGCCGGGAGATCAGCTCTGCGTGGGCGCCCACGTCCGCCACCCGGCCCCCGTCCAGCACCAGGATGCGGTCGGCCTGCATCAGCGTCGTCACCCGGTGGGAGATCAGGACCACGGTGGCTTGGGCCATCCGCTCCTTCAGCGCCGCGCGGATTTTGGCGTCGGTCTCGGCGTCCACGGCGGACAGAGAGTCGTCAAACACCATGACGGGGGCGTTTTGCAGCAGCATCCGGGCGATGGCCACCCGCTGCTTCTGGCCGCCGGAGAGGGTGACGCCCCGCTCACCCACGACGGTGTCGTAGCCGTTGGGCAGGTCCGCGATGGCCTCGTCCACGCAGGCGATCTGAGCGCAGGCGCGAAGGTCCTCCTGGCTGGCGTCCGGGCGGGTGGCGGCGATGTTTTCCCGGATGGTCTGGGAGAACAGGAAGGGCTCCTGGAGCACCAGCCCCACCTGACGGCGCAGGTCCTCCCGGGAGATATCCCGGATGTCCACCCCGCCAATGGTGATGGTTCCCTGGCCCTCCTCCAGGTCGTAGAGCCGGTCCAGCAGGTGGACCAGGGTGGACTTGCCCGAGCCCGTGCCGCCCAGAATGGCGAAGGTGGATCCCCAGGGGATGGTGAAGGACACGTCCCGCAGCACCTCCTGGCCCTCATAGCCGAAGGTGACATGGTCGAACACGATGTCGCCGCTCAGCTTTGCGGGCTTGGCCTCCGGCCGGTCGGCCTCCTCCTCGGCCTTCAGGATGTAGCCCACCCGGTCCATGGACACCCCC
>ERZ777011.2331-NODE-2331-length-15550-cov-2.572959_pt1 | contig 15550 bp, 20 predicted proteins | sample MGYA00374964_ERZ777011 | MGnify/ENA primary metagenome ERZ777011 (study PRJEB29310, sample SAMD00008975) | mouse gut metagenome | study: EMG produced TPA metagenomics assembly of the Metagenome analysis of fecal microbiota from mouse which was promoted...
TATTTCAACTTAAAAATTAAGAATATTTTTTGAAATTTATCCTGATTCCGACAATTTTCTTGAATAAGCAGTGATATAATATGTCTATCAAAAGACGGAGGCAGAAAAATGAAGATAAAAATAAAATCCGAAAACGGTACTGCTATAGTGGTTCTCAGCGGTGAAATAGACCACCATACCGCAAAAAATCTGCGTTCAGAGCTGGATAAGTTTGTTATTACCATGCAGCCTGAGGTTCTTGCCATTGATTTCAGCAATATTACTTTTATGGACAGTTCCGGAATAGGACTTATTATCGGAAGATACAAACTTCTTAAAGAGTGCGGGGGACAGCTTGAAATACACAGTCCGCAGCCATATATACGCAGAGTTCTTAAACTTTCGGGAATTGAACGGATTGTTAAAATAATTTAATCGGAGGAAATATATGGAAATATTGAACGAAATAAAATTCAGTATGCCTTCGCTTTCAGTAAATGAAAGTGCGGCAAGGGCGGCAGTGTCTTCCTTTATAATACAGGCAGACCCTACGGTTGAAGAACTTGCTGATATACGTACAGCAGTTTCAGAAGCAGTTACCAACTGCATTGTACATGGTTACAGAAATACACAGGGCAAAATTGAAATTACTGTAAGACTTATGCCAAACCGTGAAATATACATAAAAGTAAAAGATAACGGCTGCGGAATACCTGACATAAAACAAGCTATGGAACCTTTGTTTACTACTGCTCCCGAAGAAGAACGTTCGGGACTTGGATTTTCTGTAATGGAATCTTTTATGGACAGGCTTTCAGTCACAAGCAAAGTCGGCAGAGGTACTACTGTAACAATGAGAAAGAGGCTGAGTATTCATGGCAGCTGAGCTTAAACAGCCATTGGCAGAGGAAAACTTGGGTCTTGTTCATCTTTGTGCCAATAAATTCAGGGGACGGGGAATCGACTATGAAGATTTATATTCTGCCGGCTGTCTCGGACTTCTTAAAGCAGTAAAAGCCTTTGATATGAACAGGGGAGTAAAATTTTCCACATATGCTGTACCTGTGATTTTGGGTGAAATAAAACGTCTTTTCCGTGACGGAGGAAGTGTACACGTAAGCCGGAGTCTGAAGGATTTGTCAATGAAGCTTCAGAAAATATGTTCTGAGTTTGCACAGAAAAACGGCAGGGAGCCGACTGTCAGCGAACTTGCGGAGATAACGGGCGAATCGGAATCGGATATATCAGAGGCTTTATGTGCGTCACAGCCATTGCTTTCACTTACTGCATCAGATGATGATGAAGGTCAGCTTGATATACCTGTTGAAGCACCTGATGAGGCAATAGTTGATTTGCTTGCACTCCGACAGATAATGCTTGCACTTCCGGAAAAAGACAGAATGCTTCTTGAGCTGAGATATTTTAAAAATCTGACTCAGTCGGGAACGGCTAAAATTCTGGGTCTTACACAGGTTCAGGTATCAAGGCAGGAAAAAAAGCTCCTTGCACAGATGCGTAAGGAGCTTTTGGGTTAAAATATCAGATATTCTATAACGGAATTTGACATTAAAAATCCTTTTTCAGTAAGTGAAACATTTTCTCCATTGAAATCAATATACCCTGCTTTTATAAGCGGGGGAATTTTTTTGATAAGCCTGTTCCTGTGAGATTCAACATCGTTCAGATTCAAACCTTCTGAAAGCCTGAGCCGGAGCATTGCATATTCCTCAAATCCGCATGGATTATTATCAGTAATTTCTACAGACTGTACAGGAGAATTTATAAATTCTTGTAAATTCGGTTTTACGGCAAATCTTTTTCCTTTATAGCATGAATGTGCAGACGGACCTATTCCGAGATAATCAAGACATTTCCAATACCGGCAGTTATGACGGCTTTCAAATCCTGATTTTGCAAAATTTGATACTCAAAAATGCACTTTCTATTATGATGAGTCAAATGAAATTATTTTGTTTCAATAATTCAGTCATATAAATATATAAATCAGCGGTTGTATCTTCATCAGGCATCATATTTTTTACTTCATTGCAGTCAAAAGGTGTATTATTCTCAATTTTCAATATATATGCTGAAATATGCTGTATCGGCAGATTTGTTAAAACATCTATTGAATTTTTCAGGCTTTCCGCTGACTGATTCGGAAGTGCAATCATCAAATCACATGAAATATTGTTAAAACCTGCGTTTTTTGCGTCAATCACAGCTTTTTTCGCACGTTCTGCCGTATGGGTTCTGCCCAGAAACTCAAGCTCTTTATTATTCATTGACTGTATACCAATAGACAGCCTGTTTATACCGGCTTTATGCATTTCAGAAAGTTTTTCAGGTGTAAGCGTGTTCGGATTGGCTTCTATTGTGATTTCGGCATCAGAAGATAAATTAAAGCTTTTTTCAATTTCATTGATAAATGCGGAAATGTTTTCAGATGTTAGAAGTGTGGGAGTGCCGCCGCCTAAATAAATTGTATCAACAGTTGTATTTTTGTCAGCGTAGTGCCGTATATTTCTTATAACTGCTTTGAAATACATTTCAGCCTGTTTTTTATTGTAGCATACGGAGTAAAAATCACAGTAGCTGCATTTTTTCCCGCAGAACGGTACATGAATATAGATACCTGTGTTGTTCATTTTACAGATTCTATGCGGATAGCAGGGGCAAGTTTGAAGAAAAATGCGTTGACAAATCTGGGAATTATAATAATTGATGCAATAATCCCAATATTTATAAGCATTTCATAATGTGCAATCCATTCATACTCAGTGCCAATAGCTTTTGGTGCATTGATATACAGAACCACTATGCAGGCAAATGCAATCAGGCAATAAACAGCATTGAAGATAGTTGCACCCTTGCCGTTTACGCATTTTCTTCCGCATTCAATACATACTTTTCCCGGTGAATTAAGCTGTCCGGCAAAAGCCTTTTTTATTGGATTGAACGATTTTTTTCCGCAGTGCGGACAATTATAGATACTGTGCATTTCAGTCTCCTTCCGGTTTAAGTTCCGGAAGTTCGGGAGTAAATTCTGCTTCCGGAGTTTTTTTCATTTCTTTTGTCAGTACTTTTGCAAGTCTGGTCCTTCCGATTCTTCTTACAGGCGTGCGAAAATTCCTGTATTTCAGGCTTTTCAGTTTCTTATTGAAAATCATAGGTTTCACCTTATGAATCAAGTTTCAGAACACTCATGAAAGCTTCTTGAGGTACTTCAACAGTTCCGAGCTGTCTCATACGCTTTTTGCCTTCCTTTTGCTTTTCAAGAAGTTTCTTCTTACGTGTAATGTCACCACCATAGCATTTTGCAAGTACATCTTTACGCATAGCCTTGACAGTTTCTCTTGCAATGATTTTCAAAGAGCTGACGTGGAATGTTTTCTTTAAGTTTTTCAGCAATTTTCCTTGCTCTGCCATATGCTTTGTCAGTGTGTACAATAAATGAGAGAGCATCAACTATATCTCCATTAAGGAGTATATCAAGTTTTACCAGTTTTGACGGAACATAGCCCATTATTTCATAATCAAAACTTGCATAGCCCTTTGTCCGTGATTTCAGAACATCAAAAAAGTCGTATACTATTTCATTTAGCGGAAGTTCATAGTGCAGTTCAACACGTGTATCATCAAGATATTTCATATCCTTGAAAACTCCTCGTCTGTCCTGACAGAGTTCCATAATATTTCCGACATAATCGGACGGTGACAGAATGCTTGCCTTAACCATAGGTTCTTCCGCAGTCTGAATAAGTGCGGGGTCAGGATAATTTGTCGGATTGTCAATATACTGTACTTCGCCATTAGTCGTAGTAACCTTGTAGATAACAGACGGAGCAGTGGTAATCAAATCAAGGTTGTATTCACGCTCCAGACGTTCCTGAATTATTTCCATATGGAGAAGTCCGAGAAATCCGCATCTGAAACCAAAACCGAGTGCTATTGAAGTTTCGGGTTCAAATGAAAGCGAGGCGTCATTTAACTGGAGTTTTTCAAGTGCTTCACGCAAATCGCCGTATTTTGCACCATCGGCAGGATAAATACCTGAAAATACCATAGGATTTACTTTTCTGTAGCCGGGCAGGGGTTCGTCGCACGGACAGTCATTGTTGGTTACAGTGTCTCCTACACGTGTATCGCCTATGCTCTTGATAGACGCTGCAATATATCCTACTTCACCGGCTTCAAGTGAACCGTTGTTTACAAGTGAAGATGCGTCCATGAATCCTGCTTCAACGACAGTAAATACTGCACCGGTAGCCATAAGACGGATATTGTCTCCGACTTTTACAGTTCCCTCTTTAATGCGGACATATATTATGACTCCCTTGTATGAGTCATAATAGCTGTCAAAAATAAGGGCTTTCAGGGGTTTTTCAATGTCTCCGGAAGGAGCCGGAATATCAGTTACTATTTTTTCAAGAACCTGTTCAATGTTTGTACCCATTTTTGCGGAGATTCTCGGAGCGTCCATTGCAGGTATGCCGATAACGTTTTCAACCTCGGCACATACACGTTCAGGGTCAGCGGATGGCAGGTCAATTTTGTTGACAATAGGAACTACTTCCAAATCGTGTTCAATAGCAAGATAGGTGTTAGCTAAAGTCTGTGCCTCGATGCCCTGAGATGCGTCGACAACCAGTATTGCACCTTCACAGGCAGCAAGAGAACGTGAAACTTCATAATTGAAGTCAACATGACCGGGGGTGTCGATTAAATTGAAAATATAGTCCTCACCGTCCTGAGCAGTGTATTTAAGGCGGACAGCACGAGCTTTTATAGTAATTCCCCGTTCACGTTCAATATCCATATTGTCAAGGAGCTGTTCTTCCATGTCACGTACAGCGACGGTGTCAGTTTTTTCCAGAATACGGTCGGCAAGAGTAGACTTGCCGTGGTCTATATGTGCAACAATACAAAAATTTCTGATTTTATTATTAGCCAAAATGATTCCTCTTTTCAGATAAGATATATATTATCTTAATTATAACAGAAAAAATTTATTTTGTAAAGTCTTATATAAATTATTTTCTTGACTTTTTCATGCAGTTACTGTATAATTTATATGTAAAGTATCTTAAAAGAGGTGGGATTTAAAATGAATCAGCAGAAAATTGACCGAATTAATGAGCTTGCAAGAAAATCCAGAACTGTTGGACTTACAGATGATGAAAAAATTGAACAGATTCAGCTCCGAAATGAATACAGACAGTCAGTTACAGGAAACCTTGCGGCACAGCTTGAGAATACATATATTGTAACTCCTGATGGGAAAAAACGTAAAGTCAGCAACAATGGGGGCAAATCATGATTTTTGATGAATTGTTTGATTTTGCAGTGAAGGCGACTGAAAAATCCTATAGTAAATATTCGGGATTTCGTGTAGGTGCTGCACTTCTTACGGCTCAGGGACGTATATTCACCGGATGCAATATTGAAAATGCGTCATATTCAATGACTGTATGTGCTGAACGTACAGCAGTTTTCAAGGCGGTATCAGAAGGAATTACTGAATTTTCAGCAATAGCAGTTGCCGGAAGTTCAACAGATGATTTTTCAAAACCATGTGTACCATGCGGAGCTTGTTTACAAGTACTCAGCGAGTTTTGCGGAAAAGACTTTCAGGTAATACTGTCGGACGGTGTGTACAGGCTTTCAGATTTTCTGCCATACAGTTTCAGCGGAGAAAATATAAAATGAAAAAAATAAATGCATTTTATAACCATTCAGAAATAAGAGTGTATCAGGCTTATAACAGCCGTATTGCTGATGAGGCGATAAAACTTGGAACATTCGGAAAATTATTCAAAAGGGAACGTATGACTTGGATTAAATCATCATTTTTATGGATGATGTACCGTTCCGGCTGGGCAGAAAAGGAAAATCAGGAACGTATTCTTGCTGTTGATATAAGTATTGATAGATTTGAAGAGATTCTGAAAAATGCTGTGCTTTCATCATATGACAGGAATATGAATATTTCCTTTGATGAATGGAAAATGAAAGTTAAAAATTCGGAAGTCCGGTGTCAGTTTGACCCTGACCGTGATATATATGGTAATCCCCAGCAGATAAGAGCTATCCAGCTCGGACTGCGTGGCGGAGCTGTTGACAGATACATTAAAGAATGGATAGTTAAGATAACTGATATAACTGAAAAAGTAAAATATCTCAAAAAACTCAGGGATGAAAAAAATCTCACTGCTGAAAATCTTCCGATTGAAAAGGAATACTATGTAAGCAATGAAATAAAAAAACACTTTGTATGGAGGAATAAATGTTAAGGGATAAAATTGAGAAGCATCTGCTGGAAGTTCAGAAGCCTTCACGCTATATCGGCGGAGAAGTCGGCAGTATAAATAAAGATAAATCAGAAGTTGATGTGCGGTTTGCATTCTGCTTTCCTGATACATATGATATTGGGATGTCTCATCTGGGCATGAAAATTTTGTATTCTCTTATAAATGAAAGAAAGAATTACTGGTGTGAACGCTGTTTTGCTCCGGGGATTGACTTTGAGGAAATTATGCGGAAAAATAAAATTCCGCTTTATGCTCTCGAATCACTTGACCCGATTAAAAATTTTGACTTTATAGGATTTACCATGCAGTATGAGCTTTCATATACAAATGTTCTCAATATGCTTGATTTGGCAGGAATACCCATTTTTGCCAAGGATAGAACAGACAAGCTTGAACAGATAGTGGTTGCCGGCGGACCTTGTGTATGCAATCCTGAACCGATTGCTGATTTTTTTGATTTATTTATTTTGGGCGAGGGTGAAGAAGTAAATCTTGAATTGATGGATTTATATTATGAAATGAAAAAGCAGGGAGCAGGCAGACTTGATTTTCTCAGACGTGCATCACAGATTGAGGGAATATATGTTCCGCAGTTTTATAAATTCAGCTATAAAGCTGATAATACCATAGAAAAATTAGAGGTTTCAGACAACGCTCCGAAAACGGTAAGAAAGCGTGTCATCAGGGATTTTGACAAGGTTTATTATCCTGAAAATTTTGTTGTTCCGTTTACTGAAATTGTTCACGACAGAGTATCAGTAGAGGTATTGCGTGGATGCATACGTGGATGCAGATTCTGTCAAGCAGGATTTATATATCGTCCGTTCCGTGAAAAATCGCCGGAAACTATATGCAGTGAAACAAAATGCCTTTGTGAAAATACAGGCTATGACGAAGTATCGCTTGCATCGCTTAGTACAAGTGACCATTCGGAAATCGACTCTATGCTTACACAACTGATTGACTATACAGCAGGAGAAAGAGTAAACCTTTCGTTGCCGTCTCTCAGAGTGGATAATTTTTCTGAATCGCTTCTGGAAAAGATTAAAAAAGTACGCAAAAGTGGTCTGACTTTTGCAGCAGAGGGTGGAACTCAAAGACTACGTGACGTTATCAACAAGAATGTAAGCGAAGAAGAAATAATGAATACCTGTAAAGTTGCATTTGAGGGCGGTTATAGCAGTGTGAAGCTTTATTTCATGATGGGGCTTCCTACTGAAACAGATGAGGATATAATCGGTATTGCAGAACTTGCACAGCGTATTATTGACCTTTTCTACAGTATTGAAAACCGTCCGAAAGGCAGACAGGTACAAATTTCGGTCAGCTGTGCGACATTTGTTCCGAAGCCGTTTACGCCGTTTCAGTTTGAACCGCAGGATACGCCTGAAGAAATCGAACGCAAACAGAAATTATTGCTTGATTCGGTAAAAACTAAAAAAATCAGAGTAAGTTATCATGATTCTAATGTAAGTTTACTGGAAGCCGTACTTGCAAAAGGCGACAGGAGATTATGTAATGTAATTTATACAGCATGGAAAAAGGGCTGTAAATTCGACAGTTGGAGTGAATATTATAAATTTGACAAATGGTTGGAAGCATTTGAAGAGTGCGGAATTAATCCGTCATTTTATGCGAACAGACGTTTTGAATATGATGAAATTCTTCCGTGGGACCATCTTGATTATCTTGTTACGAAAGAATTCTTTATCCGTGAAAATAAAACGGCTCACAAATCAGTTACAACACCTAACTGTCGTCTCAGATGTTCAGGTTGCGGAGTAAATAAAGCAGTAGGGAGGGAATGTTTTTGTTGAGATTAAGAGCAATTTTTGAAAAAACAGGCAGAGCCAGATATATATCTCATCTTGATTTGAATCGCTGTATGCTAAGGGTTTTCAGACGTTCAAAACTTCCTGTATGGTATACAGAGGGATTTAATCCACATCCCTATTACAGTTTTGCACTCGCTTTGTCTCTTGGGTTTGAAAGCAGATGTGAAATCATGGATTTTAATATAATCAATGATAATATTACATATGATGAGATAAAAAATAAACTTAATGCTGTGATGCCTGAAGGTATGCGGGTTGTCTCTGTTGCGGAGCAGATAAAAAAGATTACTGCTATAACCAAAGCAGAATACAGCTTTTCACTTGTTTCAGAAGATGCGGAAAAACTGCATGATTCGGTTCAGGAGCTTGTAAATTGTCCTGAAATTCTGATTGACAAGAAAACTAAAAAGGGCATTAAAACCGTTGACATAAAACCGGATATGGAAGTAGTATCATGTGAAATTTCTGACGGTTCTGTTAATATGATTATGCGTCTGCCTGCCGGAACTCAGACAAACTATAATCCGACTTTGTTTATTGAAGCACTGAAAAAAGTGTCTGTAATCCCATTTGAAGCACAGAAAATCTGCCGTATGGGAATTTTATGTGAAAATAATGAAAAATTTTTTTAAAAACACTTGCATTTTCTTGAAAAGTATGTTATGATATAAAAGCATTTGAAATCCGTCTGTTTTTTGCAGATGAGAATTAATGCCGAAAGACATTAAATCGAATCGTCCTCTGCCATATTTGTTTATTTGATGCTGTTTTGCATTACCGGCAAGAAGATTCGGAAATTTTAGGAGGAAATTAAAAATGGATGCACTCAAATTAATCAGTCAGTCAAGTATGAAGGAAAATGTTCCGCAGTTCAATATTGGTGATACTGTTAAGGTTCATGTACGTATCAAGGAAGGCGACAAAAGCCGTATCCAGATTTTCGAGGGTACTGTTATTGCCAAGAAACACGGTGGAATCAATGAGACTTTCACTGTAAGACGTGTTGCTCATGGCTGTGGTATCGAAAGAGTTTTCCCTGTTCATTCACCTGCTGTTGACAAGGTTGAGGTTGTAAGATATGGTAAGGTTCGCAGAGCTAAGCTGTATTACCTCAGAGACAGAGTAGGCAAGGCTGCAAAGGTTAAGGAACAGATTCGCAAGTAAGCGGTTCAGACTGAATCAGCCGGTTATTATTCCGGCTTGTTCAGTTTATTTCCGCATAGGGACTTTGTGTCCCTTTTTTGCTATTATTAATATTAACTGCGAGGTAATTTTATGGACAATAATAAAGAAACCGACGTGAATGAAACAGGTGCGGAAAGCAGTTCTGAAAAAGAAAACAGTAATAAAAAGGAAAATTCTTTCAAAGATATTATAGAAATTGTCGAATCAACTCTGATTACCGTTTTTGTAATAATTTTAGCCTTTACCTATATTTTGCATCCTGTAAATATTGTAGGACATTCCATGTATCCTACTCTGAATAAGAATTATGAGGGTGTACGTGCAGAAAAGAACGATACTGACAAGGTATTCATGTCAACGGTTTATTTTGATATTAACTATGGCGATATTCTTGTTATTGACAAAGACGTTAATTATCTGCTTGATGATAATGGTGAAGCCTATATTCCGGATGAATACTCTTCTATAAATGAGTGTATCATTAAAAGAGTTATAGCTGTCGGCGGACAGACTGTCGATATTCGTGATGGTAATGTTTTTATTGACGGAGAAGCTATTGAGGAACCTTACATAAATGAAAGCAGCTCAACTTCTGATTTAGGTGCGTTTACAAATCAGTATCCTATTACTGTACCGGAGGGCTATTATTTTGTCATGGGAGATAACAGAAATCACTCAACTGACAGCCGTGCTCCGAGTGTAGGACTCATTAAAAAAGACCAGATTTACGGCAAAGCTATTATTAAATATTCACCTCTGAGTGAGTTTGATATTTTAACTGATTCATGGAAAGAATCGGCAAATGATTAATTTTTATCAGGAGAAAATAAATGGAAAATACTGATATGAAAACAATACAGTGGTTTCCCGGGCATATGGCTAAGACAAGACGTGCGATTTCAGCTAATTTAAAGCTTGTTGATGCAGTTGTGGAAATTATTGATGCAAGAACTCCCATGAGCAGCCGTAATCCTGAAATTGATTCGCTTACATCATCAAAGCCAAGAATTGTACTTCTTAATAAATGCGACCTTGCTGACAGTAAGGTTACATCTGCATGGGTTAACTATTTTAAAAGAGAAAATGTAACTGCTCTTGCCGTTGACTGTAAATCAGGAAAAGGGCTCAATAAGCTTATGCCGGTTCTTAAGGCAACTGTTCTGAAGAATCTCATGGAAAAAAGGCAGAAAAGTGGTATGGTCGGTGCACCTGTAAGACTTATGGTTCTGGGTATACCAAATGTCGGAAAGAGCTCACTGATAAACCGACTGGCAGGCAGTAAACGTACTAAAGTTGAAGACAGACCTGGTGTTACACGTACAAAGCAGTGGGTCAAGCTTCAGGATAATACCGAACTTCTTGATATGCCAGGAGTGCTTTGGCCGAAATTTGAGGACCAGTCAACGGCAATAAAACTTGCTTTTACAGGTGCGATAAGTGATGATATCCTTGATATTGAAACTCTTGCAATGAAACTTCTCAGTTTTCTTGCAGAAAATTATCCGCAGTCACTGAAAGAACGTTATAAGATAGAATATGATGAATCGGACAGTGGATATGTGCTTCTTGAAAAAGTAGGGAAAAAACGTGGCATGGTAATTTCAGGTGGAGAAATCAATACAGAAAGGGCTGCTGTAACAGTTCTTGATGAATTCAGAAGTGGTAAGCTCGGAAGAATTACACTGGAATTTCCGTCTGTTTCAGGTGAATAATTATGGCAAGGATAATTTTACACAAAGAGCTTTTTGAATATGACAGTGAAATTCGCAGAACTTTTCCTGTTCTGTGCGGAGTTGATGAGGCAGGACGTGGACCTCTGGCAGGTGATGTCTATGCAGCAGCGGTTATCCTCAATGATGATACATTAATTGACTATCTTAATGACAGCAAGAAAATTTCTGAATCAAGACGTGAAAAGCTCTACAATGAAATAATTAAGAAAGCAGACGCTTACTGTATTGCATATGCATCTGTTGAGGAGATAGATAAACTTAATATTTTACAGGCTTCCATGCTTGCAATGAAACGTGCTGTTGATGGTTTGGGATTAAAACCCGACATTGCACTTGTTGACGGAAATAGGCTTCCGGAACTTGAATGTCCTGCAAAATATCTGGTGAAAGGCGATGCAAAATCTGCATCAATAGCGGCTGCATCTGTACTTGCAAAGGTTTCAAGGGACAGATATATGAAGAAGCTTGCGGAAAAATATCCGGAATACGGTTTTGAAAAGCATAAGGGATACGGAACGGAACTGCACTGTCAGATGCTAAAAAAACATGGTGCAAGTGATATTCACCGTAAGACTTTTCTTAAAAAAATTCTTGGTGATATGAATGAATAATACTGAAATCGGCAATATAGGCGAGAAGAATGTATGTGATTATCTCATTTCTATGGGATATGAAATTGCAGTAAGAAATTACCGTATAAAAGGCGGAGAAATTGATATAATTGCCGTTGATGATGATTATATTGCATTTGTTGAGGTGAAATCACGCAGACCGAATAGTATGGTAAGTGGTTTTGAAGCAATAAACAAACGGAAAAGGGGACTTATAATAAAAACGGCAGTTGATTATTGTTATAAGCACCCTACGGTTCTTCAGCCGAGATTTGATATTGCAGAGGTTATTATTGATAATGGCGTTGTAATAAGCATTGATTATATACAAAATGCTTACGATGCCACAGGGTATAATTTTATTTTTTAAATAAAAGGGTGATTCTATGTTTTATAACAGTACACGAAACAGCAGGGTAAAGGTAAGCAGTGCTGAGGCTATTACTCAGGGAATTTCAGCAGAAGGCGGGCTTTTTGTGCCGGAGGAAATTCCAAAGCTTACTCCTGATGAAATAAAAGCAGTCGGAGATATGAAATATTCCGACAGGGCAGCTTTTGTTTTTTCAAAATATTTAACAGATTTTTCTGATGCTGAAATTCATTACTGTACAGATAATGCTTATTCAACAAAAAATTTTGAGACGGAAAGCATTGCTGAAATTGCACATCTGTTTGATGGCACATATATGCTTGAATTATGGCATGGTCCGACCTGTGCTTTCAAGGATATGGCACTTCAGATTTTGCCTTATTTCCTGACAACATCAGCTAAAAAAATAAATCTTGACAAAAAAATAGTTATACTTGTTGCAACTTCCGGTGATACCGGCAAGGCTGCTTTGGAAGGTTTCAGGGACGTTGAGGGTACTTCAATTCTTGTATTTTATCCTGAAGACGGTGTAAGCCCGATGCAGAAGCGTCAGATGAAAACTCAGGAGGGCGGAAATGTTGGCGTATGTGCAATCAAAGGCAATTTTGATGACTGTCAGAACGGAGTTAAGGCTATTTTTACTGACAATGATGTAAAATCTTTACTTGATGAAAAAGGAATGATGTTTTCAAGTGCCAACTCAATTAACTGGGGTCGTCTTGTTCCACAGATTGTATACTATATTTCAGCTTATGCAGAGCTTGTAAAAGATGGAGAAATCAGTCTTGGAGACAAAATTAATATTGTAGTTCCGACGGGTAACTTCGGAAATATTCTTGCAGCTTATTATGCCAAGCATATGGGCGTGCCTGTAAACAAACTCATTTGTGCTTCAAATATCAACAATGTACTTACGGATTTCATTAATACCGGCATTTATGACAGAAACCGTCAGTTTTATGCAACAGTTTCTCCTTCAATGGATATTCTTATTTCAAGCAATCTTGAAAGACTTCTTTATATAATGACGAACAAAAATGATACTATAATAAAAGAGTGGTTTGGAAAACTTGCATCTGAGGGCAGATATGAAGTAAGCGATGATATCAAGTCAAAGCTTTCAGATGAGTTCTGGGCAGGATTCTGTGATGATGAGCAGACAAAGGCTGTAATTCATGAAATTTACGGCAAGTACTCATATACTTGTGATACTCATACCGCTGTTGCTGTAAAGGTTTATAATGATTACAAGGCTGTTTCCGGTGATGATACCAAGACAATTATTGCGTCAACAGCAAGTCCGTATAAATTCAGTGCTGCTGTTCTTGAGGCTCTTGAGGGCGGAAAATCTGATGTTGACGAATATTCAAAGGTTGACAGAATATCAGAACTTTCAAAAATGCCTGTTCCGTCTGCACTTGCCGACCTTAAAAACAAGCCTGAACGTTTCAGTGATGTAATTGACAAATCAGAACAGAAAGCATATGTTCTGAAAATTCTTGGTATCTGATGAGTCTTTATGTTATCGGCGATTTGCATTTATGTTTCAGCGACCCATCAAAGACAATGAGCATTTTTGCAGGATGGGAAAATTATCAGGAAAAAATCAGCAAGAACTGGTTTGAAACAATAAAAGAATCGGATATGGTTGTTCTTGCAGGGGATATCTCTTGGGGAATGTCTCTTCAGCAGGCATTACCTGATTTTAGATTTATCAATGAACTTTCCGGTACTAAAATCATTCTTAAAGGAAATCATGATTATTGGTGGGGAACTGTTAAAAAAATGGAAGATTTTTTTGCTGCTGAAGGATTAAATACTATAAAAATTCTGCATAATAATCATTATGCTTATGGCAGATATGGTATATGCGGAACTCGTGGCTGGGTAAATATGCCGGGTGAAGCTCAGGATGAAAAAGTTCTGCACCGTGAAGTGCAGCGTCTTGAGACTTCTATAAAATCGGCTTTAAATGCAGGACTTGAACCGCTTGTTTTTATGCACTATCCGCCTGTTTTTGCTTCAAATTTCAATTATGACATACTTGATATTCTTTACCGCTATAAAATCAGGGAATGTTTCTACGGTCATATTCATGGGCGTTCAGCTCATGAACTTTGTATTAAAAATACATATGATGATATAAATTTTCATCTTATTTCAGGTGATTATATACAGTTTATTCCTGAAAAGGTGATGTAAATTTGTAGGATTTTTAGAAGTCATTAAAAATTGTAGAAATATTTTTTGAAATGTGGTATAATATTCCAAGTATTGCAAGATGTACAACATTATATTAAATATAAAACGGAGGGTTATCATGTTAAAATCATCAAACAAAACAGATGTAAACACAACTGAACTGATTATTACTATTGACGCAGAGGCTTTTGAAACTGCTGTTGAAAGAGAATATCAGAGACAGAGAAAGAATATCCAGATAAAAGGTTTCAGAAAGGGCAAGGTTCCGAGAAAGCTTGCTGAAAAGGAATTCGGTGAAGGTGCATTCTATGAGGGTGCTATAAATTCGCTTATCGGACCGGAGATTGATGCTGCTGTAAGAGAAACTCAGCTTGAACTGGTTGACAGACCAAGTATTGAGGTTACTTCAATTGACAAATCAACAGGCGTTGAGCTTAAAGCTGTATGTATTACAAAGCCCGTTATTGAAATTGCAGACTATAAGGGAATCAAGGCTCCCAAAGTTGTGAATGAAATTACAGATGCTGATGTTGACAAGCAGATTGATATAATCAGAAAAAAGAATGCCCGTATTGTTTCCGTGGAGGACAGACCGGCTCAGATGAATGATGAAGTTATCATTGATTTTGAAGGATTTTTCGGTGAAGAAGCATTTGAGGGCGGTAAGGGTGAAGACCATCCGCTTAAGCTCGGTAGCGGTCAGTTTATCCCAGGTTTTGAAGACCAGATTTGTGGTCACAATATCGGTGATGAATTTGACGTCAATGTGACATTCCCTGAAAATTATCAGATGGAAGAATATGCAGGCAAGGAAGCTGTTTTCAAGACAAAGCTCAAGGCTATCAGCTATGAGGAACTTCCTGAAATTGATGATGACCTTGTAAAAGATGCTACAGAATTTGAAACTGTTGAGGAATACAGAACAGACATCAGAACAAAGCTCGAAGAAGCTGCTTCAAAACAGGCTGATTCAGCATTTGACAACGCTGTTCTTGAAGCTGTTATTGAAAAGGTTGATTCTCCTATCCCTAATTGTATGTATGAACAGAGAATTGATAATCTTGTTAACTCATTTGAACAGCAGCTCCAGCAGCAGGGAATGAGCCTTAAGCTTTACTGTCAGTACACAGGTATGGATGTTGATTCCCTTCGTGATACTTACAGGGACAGAGCAGTAGGTGAAGTTAAACTTCGCCTTGCACTTGAAAAGATTGCAGAGCTTGAAAACATTGAAGTTTCAGAAGAAGAAATCAACAGTGGTCTCGGTGAAATAGCAGCTGCAAATAATATGGACGTTGAAACTGTAAAGAGGTTTATTCCTATG
>ERZ777011.2334-NODE-2334-length-15544-cov-2.894893_pt1 | contig 15544 bp, 15 predicted proteins | sample MGYA00374964_ERZ777011 | MGnify/ENA primary metagenome ERZ777011 (study PRJEB29310, sample SAMD00008975) | mouse gut metagenome | study: EMG produced TPA metagenomics assembly of the Metagenome analysis of fecal microbiota from mouse which was promoted...
AAATCTTAAGGAGAAATCACTCGTAATCAAACAATAAAAAAGATTTTCAGCAAATTTTTATCAAGACTCTAAGGAGGTTTTTATGACCGCAAGAGAAATATCGTTTCCGTCCATCTTGATGACCAATCTCCTTAAAAACAACCTCCCCGCTCCGGCAGCGGGGAAAAATAAAGTTACAGACTTACTTTATGCTTTAAAAGCTCCGACACGCCGATATATGTGCCGACTATAAAGATTATCTCAAAAATATATGAAGGCCATGAACCCGCCATGATCTGGAGCAGAGTATCGTTTCCGAAATCAAACGAAGGCAGTAAATTCGATACTACCTGCACAACAACTCTTATTGCGACAAAAAAACCGAAAGCCAGCCATCCCTTACCTTTTTTATTGGCAAGGATCGTGCTGCTGAGCGTGATCGCAAGATACGCGAAGCTCACCGTAAGCAGTATGCTTACCCATATGCTTATGACCATTCCCACAAAGCCTATTATAAGGTTGCTTATATTTTTCCCGAAAAGCATCTCCATAAGCTCGTTAATCATTTCCACCATATCCGCCGTATCCTCAAATCTCGACATTGCAAGCTTCACGTCAAGATATACGAATACCCCGTAAAGCAGCGTTGCTACTACCGTAGTTATCAGAAGCGTAAGATATTTTGCGCCTACGATTTTAAAGGTGGAATTCGGAGTCATAAATGTCATAAAACTATACTTAGCGTTAAGCTCTCTGGCGTAAGAAATAACGCCCATTATCATCAGTCCCATGATTCCCGCCCAGCCTATCAGCATATACAGCACCGTTGATATGGCTATATTGGTTTCGCTTTTTAAAAGTATGCTTCCGGCAAGATAAGCCTCCAGTCCGAAAAGCACTCCGAAAATAATTATAAACATTGTGAGGCTTTTACGGTATTCGTATTTAATAAGCTTGAGCATAAGGCGCACCTCCCCATCCGTATACTTCCTTGTAAAGCTCCACGAGCGATTTCTGATTAACCTGTCTTAGTTTATCCGCGTCTCCCGCAAGCACGAGCGAACCGTTTTTCATAAAAAGAGCGCCGTTTACTATCGTCTCAAGTTCATCAACAAGATGGCTGGAAACCACTATCGTTCTTCCGCCGCCCGCGTTGGCTCTTATGGCATTTATTATAACCTCGCGCGCGAGAATGTCTATTCCGTTTAACGGCTCGTCAAGCATTATTATCCTTGAATCCCTCGAAAGCGCGATCGCGATTTTCAACTTTGCAAGCATACCTGTCGACATGTTCTTGACCTTGTCGTTAAACTGCAAGCCCATTCTCGAAAGCATATCGTAAAACTTATTTTCCGAAAAATCCTTGTAAAAGTCCTTGTAGAACACAACTATATCTTTTATAGTCATATATGAATAAAAATAGCTTTCCGTAGGCATATATGTAATACTTGCCTTGCTTTCCACGGAAAGCGGCGTTCCGTCCAGTTTTATGCTTCCGGAAGTCGGCTGTATAAGCCCCATTATCATTTTCATCAGAGTCGTTTTTCCGCTTCCGTTAGGTCCCAGAAGGGCATAGACTCTGCCGTCCTCAAGACACATATTCACTTTGTTGACCGCAACGCATGAATAATATCTTTTGACAAGCTCATCACAAATCAGCATTTTTTTCTCCTCTCATCTTTTCGGTTGATCGCGGTGCGCACGGCAACCGCGAATTTTCCGCAGTGCGCGCTCCAAGCCGCTTCGCGCCTTCTCGCTCGCGGGCGATCTCTCCGCTCCGCTTCGGTCCGTGCTGAACAGGCGCCACTGGCGCCTAGCACCCTATAAAAACATCCATAGTCAGCCCTTGCTGCAAGCAGCAGGTCTGCCTCTGTCTGTTTATGCACTGCGAATTGCTATCGCGGATATTATACCACATTTTATTCTTCATAGCAAGTTGCAAAGAATCCGTTAATCGGTTATACTTGATTAATATATCAACGATTTTCAGGAGGTCGCCAGATGCCCGATACAAATATAATGACAATGATAGACGAAGCTGCCGCTTTCATTCGCGGCCGGATAGAATCCGCGCCGGAGATAGCCGTTATCCTCGGCTCCGGTCTAGGTCCTCTCGCGAAAGAAATCGAAGGAGCCTGCGTTATTCCGTACGGAGAAATACCGCATTTCAAAGCCTCGACAGTAGCGGGACACGCAGGCGAGCTTATTGCCGGAACGATAGGCGGAAGGCGCCTCCTCGTGATGAACGGACGCTTCCATTTCTATGAGGGACATCCCATGGAGATCGTCACATTACCTGTTCGCGTGTTTGCGAGGCTTGGCATCAAAGATCTGATAGTTACCAACGCGGCGGGCGGAATAAAAGATTCCCTGAAGCCGGGTACTCTGATGCTCATATCCGATCATCTCTCATTTATGTGTCCCTCTCCGCTCAACGGACCGAATCTCGACGAATTCGGCCCGCGCTTTAAAGATATGACGGACATATATACTCCGGCGCTTCGCGAGCTGGCGCACGCTGCCGCTGACAGACTTGGAATAGCTTTGGACGATGGCGTATACTGCTATTTCCGCGGTCCGCAGTACGAAACTCCTGCCGAAATACGCGCCGTAAAGCTTTTGGGCGCGGACGCCGCCGGAATGTCCACCGTCCCGGAGGCGATAACCGCAAGACACTGCGGTATGCGCATTCTCGGAATCTCGCTTATCACCAACAAGGCGGCAGGTCTTGGCGCTTCGCAGCTTTCTCACGAGGAAGTAGGCGAAACGGCGCGCCAAAGCGAACAGAATTTTGTAAAACTTGTACGGAACATAATCAACGATTGGAATTAGAAATGATACTTAACTGCAGTAATATAAATAAAACATTTATCACGGACGTGATCTTAAAAGACGTGTCCTTTCATATAGAGGACGGGGAAAAAGCGGCCATCGTAGGAATAAACGGCGCCGGCAAATCCACACTTCTCAAAATAATAATGAAAGAGCTTGCACCCGATTCGGGTTCTGTCACGCTGTCGCGCGACAAGACCGTCGGCTACCTTGCGCAGCATCAGGATATTTCCTCGGGGCACACGGTCTATGAAGAAGTTCTCACCGTAAAACAAAACGTTATGGAGCTTGAGCTTTCCATACGGAGCCTTGAAAAACAGATGAAATCGGCTTCCGGCGAAGCTCTTGAGAAACTGCTTGATGTATACGCGCAAAAAAGCCACGAATTTGAAAGTCAGAACGGCTACGCTGTGCGCAGCGAGGTAACGGGAGTCCTCAAAGGACTCGGCTTTACCGAAGAGGAATTCGACAAACCAATAGACAGACTTTCCGGCGGAGAAAAAACAAGAGTTTCGCTGAGCAGGCTGCTGCTGTCGCACCCGGATATACTGCTTTTGGACGAGCCGACCAACCATCTCGACCTTCCTTCCATAACATGGCTTGAAAATTTTCTACACGGCTATGACGGAAGCGTCGTTATCGTAGCGCACGACCGTTATTTTCTCGATAAAATCGTGACTAAAGTTATCGAGCTTGAAAACGGTCAGTGCTCCGTTTTCAGGGGAAGCTATTCGGACTACGCCGCCAAAAAAGCTATGCTCCGAGAGGCAAGACTTAAGGCATACTACAATAACCAGCGCGAGATAAAGCGTCAGCAGGAGGTCATTGACAAGCTCAAATCCTTCAACCGCGAAAAATCTATCAAGCGCGCCGAAAGCCGCGAAAAACTCCTGTCAAAAATGGAGGTCGTTGACAAGCCCGCGGACGAAGCCGATACGATGCATTTCAGCCTCGAACCCGCTATCGTAAGCGGAAACGACGTCCTTTCCGTGAGCGGACTGTCCAAAAGTTTCGGCAACAGGATTCTTTTTGAGAACGTTGATTTTGAAATAAAAAGAGGGGAACGCGTCGCGCTTCTCGGCGCAAACGGAACCGGAAAAACAACTATACTAAAGATAATTAACGGGCTTATGGACGCGGATTCCGGCACGCTGCGGCTCGGCGCGGGAGCAGAGTGCGGTTACTACGATCAGGAGCATCATGTGCTGAACACGGACAAAACGCTTTTCGACGAAATTTCCGACGCTTACCCCGATATGACCAACACAAGGATACGCAATGTCCTCGCCGCCTTCCTTTTTACGGGCGACGACGTTTTCAAAAAAGTCGGCGAGCTTTCCGGAGGCGAGCGCGGACGCGTGCTTCTCGCGAAGCTCATGCTGTCGAACGCGAATTTTCTCCTGCTCGACGAGCCGACCAACCACCTTGATATGGCGTCGAAAGAAATTCTCGAAAGCGCGCTTGTAAACTACACCGGGACCTGTCTTTTTGTCTCGCACGACAGATATTTTATCAATTCCGTGGCGACAAGGATCCTCGATCTGCGCGACGGCACGGTTACAAACTATGTCGGCGACTACGATTATTACCTTGAAAAATCCTCTCCCCTTGCGGCGGGAATAAAAAGAAACGCCGTCGCCGCTTCGTCGGGCGACGTTACAGCAGCGCCCGTTTCCTCGTCAAAGGAAGAACGTCTGCGCATGAAGGAGGAACAGGCAAAGGAACGCAAAAGGCTCAACGAGATCGCGCGCGCGGAATCTCGGATCGCGGAGATAGACAAAGAAATTTCAGAAATCGACGAAAGCCTTTTGCTTGAGGAGGTATACACCGACCCTTCAAAGCTTGCCGGATTAAGCGGCAGGCGCAAGGAGCTTTCAGACGAACAGGAACAGCTTTACGAGCTTTGGGAAAGCCTTGAAAGCGCCGAATAACATAAAGACAGCAGAACACACATGGCACAGCCGATATGTTCTGCTGTTTTTATTATGCCGTATTTTTCAGAAATTCGGATTGTCGTAGATACAGGCGTCGTACTCACATTTGACAGGATAGCTGTTTTCGTCGTATGTAAAACGAAACCTTACTATATCCGTATCCCCGTTTTTGCTATATGAATAAAGATAATCGCCGTCTATAAACACCTCATATTCATCGCCGATGCTCCATTGCACAACATACGCCTTATACAGATCCGACGCGCGGCAGAGATTACTGTAATCGCAAAGCTTCCTCACTTCTCCCGTATCGACTATATACACATATAACCTAGGTCCTTCACATTTCAGAACACCGCCTTCTCCTTCGCCTACCGAAATACCTTCTTCCTCTCCCACGCCCCAGAAGTATACGCAGTTATCATGACAGAACAAAAAATCTGGAAATGTAGTATAAATACCGTAACCCGGTATCACGTTTATTTTTCCTGTTTTATCCACCAATACAATATAATCTTTTTCCTCTTTATTTGGATTCTTCTGAACCGCGCACATTATACCTACTATATATTCGTCCGTAAGTCCGTAATAATACTCCGCCAATTTGTAATCCTCATACGGGAACCGCTCCGTGCTGTGACCCTCGCCTACAGATCTGTATGTTGCCTTAGGATCGGTGGTTATCTGTTCCTTCAGTACATATCCTTCCATATGACTGTCATACTTGGCTTCCATTCCCGCATTATTCGTTTGTGTCTTTCCTTTGAAATACTCTTCAATTAAATATGGTATTAGCCGTTCGCTTTCCTCAGAACTGACCTCATACAGGCCGTTTTCATCGTCATAACAGTACAAAACCTCTTTCTTACTGCCAAATAAATCATGTACATAGTACAACTTTCCATTGTATATATTAAGCCACTGTATATATCCTTCGCTGTTTTTTATGGAGCAATCATAAGAACGCAGTACCGTACGTCCAAGCACAATATAAACAATCATGCTCAGAACGACAATGCCCAAAATTACCAAACCTATTTTTTCTGATTTTTTCATAAAAATACTCCTATTTAAACAAATGAACCGTTACGGCATCGGTATATACAGCGTTTTGGGTATAGCTATTCATATATTGAACTACCCCTGAACGACCGTTCGCAACAGAACCGTTATTATAAACCCTGATGCCGACGCATACCAGGCAATGATTTTTATAATATTCATGATTTACCGTTCTTAGTATTACAGGTCTGTTTAACTTTAAGTCTGCGATCATTTCTTCTGCATTTAACGCAACTAATTCTCTATAAGTTACCACTGAATTTTTAAATTTAGTATAATTTTGAAGAAACTGAGTCAAGCCTTTAACTAAATTTGCATTAGAAGTTCCGCTGTCATCAGTTTTCATCAGGCTGTACATAAGCTTGAATCGTTTATATTTATTATTATCACCCACATCAAAAGTTGAATAATAAGTCGAATTTCGGTTGTAATAATAATACAGAAGATTTATTGCGGCTGTCGGCGCGCAGCACTCCCATGTGCAATAAAAGTTCTTATCACTTTTAGCTGAATTATAGAAATCATCCATTGTATAAAATTTACTGGGTAAATTAGACAGCGTTATTACATCTTCATATCCTTCCTCCGCTTGCTTATTAAGCTTTGAGAAGCCTAATCGTTCACCTGCCGCACCATAGTACGCTTCCCTAGCTCCGTTTATCAGTATATCTTCTTCCGCTTCAGCATATTTAATATCATATATATTATACCATTGTGTTTTTATTTCTTCTGATACCGCATAACATTTGTTAATATTTTCAACCGTTACCTCTGTCTTTTCGCTGTCGCAATAATAATATGTATTGCTTCGGTCATTATATCCGTAGTAATAAATTCCCCCTTCATATATGAGCATATCATTTGCGCTCAAATAATCTATATACATGAAGTCTTCATTTTCAGCAAATTCAATTATGGGACTGTATACTCTGCTTCCGCCTATCACAATATATCCGCACTTCGCATTTGAGTATGTATCCGTCACATTATACACATATGCCGATATATTTCTGTTTGTGTCATAGCACTTAGCTAAGAGCCAAGCTTCCGAATACTCATTCCAGTTGTCAGCAATCTCATTTTCTACGGCATTAACAATAAAACTCTGAGCAATGTTATAGGCTGTATCTTCGCTTATACAATTTTTCTTCATCTCTTCAACATATTCAAAAGATGCCGCATATATTTTCGTTGTTTCAATAATTACACTGTAATTCGCTACCGCAAATGCAACCAAAAGCATAAAAATTTTTTCTATTTTTCTGTTCATACATATACACCTGTTAAATTAATATTTTCACCTTTGCATTATAATTTATCTAATATTTTACTATTTTAGTTTATCACTATTATATTTTGTACGTCAAGCTTTAATAATATCTGCTTTATCATTTTCATGTATCAGGCTTAGCGCATACTTTAACATCTATGAAGTACAAATCCGCATGTCAAAACTATAAACATAAAACGGAGCAAACCGGAATTTCCCGGTTCGCCCCGTTATTTTTATTTACAGTCTGCATATAATTCTCAGCCGAACTCCTTAAGAAAGCTCATTTTTTCGATCAGCTGCACAGACTTCCACCAGTTTGCCGCAAGCGTGTATTCCTTATAATCGTTGCACCATATCCACGGCAGATTATATGAGCCGTCCTCAAGCTGACTTCCGGCAATAAGCTCGCATTCCTTTCGGACAAGCTCCTCGTTGCCTTCATAAAACATACTGTCCTTACCGCGGACAAACGCAGACGGCTGGCACACATACTCCACGCCCCACTTGTCCGTATCACGACAGATGTCGGCGCCCGCCTCCTCCTTCAGCTTTTGCGCAAATTCGTCCATATCCACAAGCTCCGTGCCCGCCTCGGAAAGATAATCGTACAGCCCCGCAAAGCATTTTGTGACGTCCGACCAGCCGAAGGGTACATTTGAACGGAACCACCCGTAAGCCTCAAGCGCGATTTCTTCGGCTTTTTTATACAGACTGCTGTCCTTGTCCGCAAAACGCAGTATGAAGCCCGCAAGATACGCGGTGGGATTGTATCGGAACGAATCGTCGCTTTCTGTATAATCCCACCATATCGCGTGCGGATAGTCGTCGTTGGATTTTACGGTGTTAAGCCACTGCTTATGCTCTTCGGAAAAATCCGCCCCGCTGTCAAGATAGCGCAGGATCCCCTTAATTATAGGATGAGAAGCGTCGTCAAAGCCTATCTGCTTTAATATCGATGCCGCGTTCCACGTCTGAATGGGACAGGAATTCGGATTAAAGCTGTCCGCTTCGAGAGCGTGTGCAAAACCTCCGTCCTCATTCTGAAACGCCGCCAAAACCCGAATAACGTCCTCTTTTGCTCCGTCCTCAAAATGATACCTCCAAAGCGCAAGCTCAATCGGCCTTGCGTTGCGGTAAACAAATACTCTTGCCTTTTCAAAAATGTCATTATATTTCATAATTCAAACTACCTCCTGATGCGGTTTTATTTTTTATATTTTTACATATTATTGAATTTTTGTATTGTAAAAAACCGACAGCGCGCAAATGAATCCTGGGAGCAAAAAAACACGCTGCCCGATAAAGCGGGCAGCGCGCCAATTCTCAATATCATTTATCAATATAGCATATCATTCCCGGTCCAAGCACCTCCGTCGGTCTCGCCGTAAATCCGTGACTTTCGTAAAAATTCTCTCTTCCTTTCGCGCACATCAGGCAAAGCATCATGCGCGTGCCCGGTCCGGTTATGGAAACGACATATTCTCTGAGCTTTTCAAGCATCATTCCGCCGATATTCCTGCCCTGAGCCTTCGGTATCACAACCAGATCCTGCACATAGGATACCACCGCGCCGTCTCCTACTATTCTTCCCATTCCGACCGGTTCTCCGTCCAGATACGCGCATACCGTATAAAGCGCGTTCGCAAGAGCGGCGTCCGCCTGCGAATCGGAAAGCCTTACCCATCCGACCTGTTTTCGCAGCCCGAGGTATGTATCCCTGTCAAGCATATTTTCTTTGAGTTCCAGCATATGATCCGCCCTCTTTTGCATACGCCGCCTTCTGCGGCTGTCGTTAGCTGATATTCAGATTATCTTTGATCCTTTTCCAGTCAGCCTTTAGGATCTTCTGAACGCGTCCCCTGTATTCGGACTCTTCCTCATACAGATATTTCTGACTTATAAGCCCGTCCAGCGTGGTCTTGACGCGGTCCTTTGAAACCTTATTGTACTCCGCCACATTCTCAATGGTTCTGCGGTATGTGGCTACCTTGCCCTTAACCTTAAGATGACGCATCGCGTTGATTATCATCTCGATATAATACGTCTGCTCCTGCGACTGTCTGGGCATCTCCACATACGAATTTGCCGAAGATTTGAGCTTGTTGCTTAACGCGTGCTTAACCGCGTAGATTATCACCTTTTTACCAAGCTCGCGAAGATATTTTACCGCCAGATCGAAATGTCCGTCGCCCGTAAAAATAATAAAAACATCCGGAGAGCGTTTCTTTGCCGCTGCCCTGTATATGGCGTCCAAAATAATAAAATCCGTAAAATCCTTATCTACTCCGTCCTTCATACTCGCGGTATGAACTACATTTTTTGTAAATTTCTGAAGTCTTTTAAGCTCGTCCCCTATCGCGTGATTATTGAAATCACCGTAGAAATAAACATCTTTAACCTTATATTCACTGCCGATTTCATCGTACCATTCTTCAATATTGGGCGTCATGCCGAACTTATTGGCGTATGAGTAAAACCAGTGCTCATAATCCACAAAAGCCACAGCGGTATTTTTTTTAAATCTGCCCATCTCACTCCTCCTTTCCCCTGTATTCACGGGTGCATAAAAAAACACCACAAACGTTATTATATAACTCTGCGATGTTTTTTGCAAGATTTTCTGTTCTTTTGAACCGTCCGTTTATATACGGGACTTATTTTTACATTATAAAAGAGCTTTTGTTGGGCAGTATGCCTAAAGATATGTTAAGATTCCCGTTGCGGCATCTTATCGAATCTATAAGCTGCTTTTCTACATCCTCCTGCTTAAGGCTCACATGATAGGTAAGCTCATAAAGCGTTCCCATATTGGTGGTGCGCACGTTCACAAGCTCGCATACCGACAGATATTCGGCAAAAATATCGTCGAAAACTCCGGTATAATTCAGATCCTCCGGTATGGTTATTTTAAGCTGTCTGCTAACTCTGCGCGTCTCTCCGAAGCGTGTTTTGCTGAGCAGCACAAGCGCCGCGCACAGAATGACCGTTGCCGCAGCCCCGAACAGCAGATAGCCAAGTCCGCAGGCAAGTCCCATCGCCATTGTAAGGAAAATAACGGCTATATCCTTCGCGCTTCCCGGCGCGCTCCTGAATCTGACAAGCGCGAAAGCGCCGGCAAGCGAAAACGCCCTCGCCACGCTGTTGCCAACAAGCATTATGATTACCGCCACGATCGTCGGTATAAGCGCCACCGCTATGACAAAATCCTTGGTAAAGCTGTCCTTCTCCTGTGTAAAAATATAACAGAAAGCGATAACAAGTCCGATAACAAGAGCGGACAGTATGATCAGCATTGATGCGCCGGCTGATACCGCCGTGTCCGCGGTGCCGATAATTGAGTTAAACATTTGTTTTTTTCTCCCTTTTCTATATTTTCCCGAATATATCTGCAATACTCGGTTCCGTACTTGGAAAACGATACCGGATAAAGCTTAAGCTCAGAAAGTATGCTTCCGAACCACCTGGGCATAGCGTCGGAGATCTTGACCTCCATAAGCCACTGTCCCGGCTTCAGAAGGGGTTCTCCGTAAGGTCCGGTCTCAAGGCTCAGCCCGGTCCTTCTTGAACGTATATTAGTGTCGAACGTCACCCGGAAACCTTCGTCCTCCCTGTCAAAATACGCCCTCCTGTCATAAGATATGCATACCTTAGGCATAAGCTTGTAGAACTCCGTAAAATAGTCAAGCTCCCTGAGTATCTGCGCGTTGACTCCCTCATAATCGGGACGCGCTCCTTCGTCAAGATAAGCCTTCGCCTGCCATAGAGGCAGCACTATCCTTCTTTTGTTCACTATGTCATTATATTTCTTTTTAATTTCAATAAACGCCATACTCCCGCTGTTTGGAGTCCCGTATGTCCTGAGCCTTAATTTCTCCTTGTAAACAGGCTTGTCAACGGACTTTCTTATGAGCGTGTCGTTTTCCGTGTCATAATATATATTGCATATACTGTAAAAACCGCCCTCCCGGCTGTAGCTGTCAGACTCCATGTGTTCTCCGATACGCTCAAGCATCTCAAGATATGTACTCTCGTCAAGCATATGTTTCTTCTCCCGACGGTTAAAAATCTCGATCGCCATTCCCGCACCTCCTTATCTCCAGCTCATGTTCTTTAAACGTCCGTTTTCATGTCCGCACGGTAAAGTGTAATATCCCAATGTGACCGTTTTATGAATGAATCCTGTGTTCTTCCCGAATATTCATTCTCATTTTATGTCATAATAACACACCCGTCTTTACAGGGTATACCGCACTTTTTAGTGACGCTTTACCTTATTTATAACAGATTTATATTAAATACATTTTTATTTAGGCGGCGGAACCGGAACACAAGATATTGTGTTTTTTTTGTTTTTTCCACAATATCTTGTAGACAAATGCGGGATACGATGCTATAATGTGGAAAGTGGCGCAGGAGGTGCCTGTTTTATACATATTTATGGAGGATGTTATGAAGGTTATTAAACGCGACGGCAGAGAAGTAGGATACGACCGCAACAAGATCATTATCGCCATTCAGAAGGCAAACGACGAGGTTCCGTACAACGAAAAGATTTCGGATGAAAAAATACACGGAATAGTCGCGTCGATTGAAAAACTCGGAGCGAGCACGCTTCAGGTCGAGGAGATACAGGATATCATCGAGCAGAAGCTTATGGCGGAAAGAAAATTCGTGCTTGCCAAAACTTATATAATCTACCGCTATCAGCGCGAAATGGTGCGCAAATCAAATACGACGGACGAGTCCATTCTCGGTCTTATAAGGCAGACCAACAAATACGCGATGGAGGAGAATTCCAACAAAAACGCCGCAGTCGCCTCGACACAGCGCGACCTTATCGCCGGAGAGGTTTCAAGAGACCTTACGAAGCGTCTTCTGCTCCCCGACAAAATATCAAAGGCTCACGAGGAGGGCGTTATCCATTTCCACGACGCGGATTATTATGTACAGTCTATTTTTAACTGCTGTCTTATCAATATCAGCGATATGCTTGACAACGGCACTGTAATGAACGGCAAGATGATAGAAAGCCCCAAGAGCTTCCAGGTTGCCTGCACTGTAATGACGCAGATCATCTCCTCGGTTGCCAGCAGCCAGTACGGCGGTCAGTCCGTTGACATAAGTCATCTCGGAAAGTATCTGCGCAGGACCAAGGATAAATACCTCGCAAGCTACACTTCGGAATTCGGAGACGCGCTTTCCTCCGAACAGATAGAGAAGCTTGCCTACGGACGTATGCTGGACGAGCTTAAATCAGGAGTTCAGACAATACAGTATCAGATAAACACGCTGATGACCACCAACGGTCAGTCTCCGTTTGTGACGCTCTTCCTCAACCTCAAGGCGGACGACCCCTATATCGAGGAGAACGCTCTTATAATCGAGGAGATCCTCAAGCAGAGACTTGAAGGAATCAAAAATAAATCCGGCGTCTACGTTACGCCCGCTTTCCCCAAGCTTATCTATGTGCTTGACGAGCACAACTGCTTAAAGGGAGGCAAATACGATTATCTCACAAAACTTGCGGTAGAATGCTCCTCAAAAAGAATGTACCCCGACTATATTTCCGCCAAGAAAATGCGTGAAAACTACGAGGGCGAGGTATTCAGCTGCATGGGATGCCGCTCCTTCTTAAGCCCGTGGAAGGACGAAAACGGCGAATATAAATGGGAGGGACGCTTCAATCAGGGCGTTGTCAGCCTTAATCTCCCCCAGATGGGAATCATCGCGCAGGGCAATGAGGAGCTTTTCTGGGAGCTTATGGAGGAAAGGCTTTCCATATGCTTTGAAGCTCTTATGTGCAGACACAAATCCCTTGAGGGAACTCTTTCGGACGTAAGTCCGATACACTGGCAGTACGGCGCGATCGCAAGGCTCCAGCCCGGCGAGACTATCGACTCGCTGCTTCACGGCGGCTATTCGACAATTTCTCTCGGCTATATCGGACTTTACGAGGTCACAAAGCTGATGACCGGAGTAAGCCACACCGAGCCGAAGGGAACGGAATTTGCGCTCAAGGTCATGAACCGTCTGCGCGAGGCTACGGACACATGGAAGCGCAACACGGGAATCGCCTTCGGATTATACGGTACTCCCGCCGAATCCCTCTGCTACCGCTTTGCCGAGATCGACCGCAAAAAATACGGTGATATCGAGGACATAACGGATAAGGGCTACTACACCAATTCCTATCATGTGGACGTCCGCGAGAAAATAGACGCTTTCAGCAAATTCAAGTTTGAGAGCCAGTTCCAGAACATTTCCTCCGGCGGAGCTATCTCCTACGTCGAGATACCCAATCTCCGTCACAACCTTCCGGCTTTGGAAGAGCTTGTAAAGTTTATTTACGACAATATTCAGTACGCGGAGTTCAACACCAAATCCGACTACTGTCAGGTATGCGGCTACGACGGCGAGATAATCATCAACGACAAGCTCGAATGGGAATGCCCTCAGTGCCACAACAAGGATCACAACAAAATGAACGTCACCAGAAGAACCTGCGGCTATCTCGGCGAGAATTTCTGGAACGTGGGAAAAACCAAAGAGATCGGCGCCCGCGTGCTTCACATTTAACTGATATTATTTCAAAAAACACTCTCCCGGGGGTACGCTCCCGGGAGAATTGATTTAGACAAGACGCCGCGCAAAATATTTCCGCGGCGGAATACAGGAGTATCATATGAATTATGCAGATATTAAATTATACGACGCAGCCAACGGCCCCGGCATAAGAATTTCGCTGTTTGTGAGCGGATGCACCCACCGATGCAAGGGCTGTTTCAACGAGGAGGCATGGGACTTTTGCTACGGAAAGCCCTACACCGAAGCGGAAACGGATTACATCATAGAACAGCTTGCCCCCGACTACATAAGCGGCCTTACTCTTCTCGGAGGCGAACCTATGGACCCGCACAATCAGCCAGGAATACTTCCGCTGCTTCGCAGGGTAAGGGAGACTTACGGCAGCCGCAAAACGATATGGCTCTTTACAGGATATCTTTTTGACAGGGACATAATAGGCAGAATGCTTTCCGAAATCGCCGAGACAAAAGAGATACTCTCATATCTTGACGTGATAATGGACGGTCCTTTCATTGAGGAACAAAAAGATCTGGGCGCGTATTTCAGAGGCTCCTCCAATCAGAGAGCGATACTTGTTCAGGAAACGCTCGCGCAGGATAACGGCGAGCTTGTATTCTGGGAGCCTCAAAAGCCCCAATATGTTTATTCGGCGACATAAAAAATAAACGGCGCGGCTTAAACTGACGTGCCCGCTATTATCGACACAACAGGAGAAAAATATGAGAACCAATATAAGAATCAAAAAACTTAAAGAAAAAGCAATTCTTCCCACTTACGGCTCGGAGTATGCCGCTGGCGCGGACCTGTGCGCCTGCATGGACGAAGCGGTAACAATACCCCCCCACGGCACCGTGATGCTCCACACCGGACTCGCGATGGAGATTCCCCAAGGCTTTGCGGGACTCATTTATCCCAGAAGCGGAATGGCAAGCAAACGTCATCTCGCCCCCGCCAACAAGGTAGGCGTAGTCGATCCCGATTACCGCGGCGAATTCATGGTCGCAATGCATAATCATTCGGACGAGCCGCAGACCGTCGAGCCCGGCGAGCGCATCGCCCAGCTTGTCATAACGCCCTTCATAACTGCGGACTTTGAGGAGACCGACGAGCTTAACGACACCGTAAGGGGCGCCGGCGGCTTCGGCAGCACGGGATACTAAGCATCACTGTCACGAAAAATCATACATCTTCATGGTTTCGTCCGCGCGGCACTCATGCTTTTCGTAATATCCTATAAGCTTCCCGTCTTCATCGCGCAGCGCGACCATGTAAACGTCCTTTTTCTCCTTCTCGTTGCGGAAGGTGTATACGATATTGTGCGAAACCTCCTCTGCAAACCACTCGACCGAGCGTTTGATTTTTTCATTTGAGGATACGGAATGGCAGTCTAAAAGGCTTGCGCCCACAAGACTGCCATGTTTTGCGTAACGCGCGACGGCAGCGGGATTCATGTAAATTATCTCATGCTCAAGATTGCATATCACGACAGCCGAGCGCTCCTGATCGATTATACTTTTAAAATACTGCGAAAGCTCCATTCCTATCTCCTATCCTTGTTCTTTTACATACTCCAGAAAATCAGGCGTTTTTGACCAGTATTTTACGCCCCAGTTCTCAAAATTCCATTCCTCCATGTAGTCGTTGCATTCATAATCTATGTAGTACAGTTCCTCTTTGCGAACGACAAAATTTGTCGGAAAATAATCGATATTGATGCACTCCGGATACAGAAACGCGCACATAGCTTTTACCTGTTCGGTATAGGCATCCTTCATGCGGCCGTTAAGCACAAGATCATATACAGTTTCTCCTTCTATGTATTCCTTGAGTATGCGCTCGTTCTCAATGTCGGCATCAAGCATTTTGGGCATTCTGATTC
>ERZ777011.2335-NODE-2335-length-15516-cov-3.647953_pt1 | contig 15516 bp, 16 predicted proteins | sample MGYA00374964_ERZ777011 | MGnify/ENA primary metagenome ERZ777011 (study PRJEB29310, sample SAMD00008975) | mouse gut metagenome | study: EMG produced TPA metagenomics assembly of the Metagenome analysis of fecal microbiota from mouse which was promoted...
CCACAGACACCACCTCGGCGGGGGTCTTGATGCGGGACCAGGACAGCTCGGAGATGTGGACCATGCCGTCCACTCCGCCGATGTCCACAAAAGCGCCGTAAGAGGTGAGGCTCTTGACGGTGCCGCTGTAGCGCTTGCCCACCTCAATGTTGTCCCAGATGGCGGCAGCGGCGGCGGCGCGGGCCTCGGCGGCCACAGCGCGGATGGAGCCCACCACGCGGCGGCGGGCGCGGGTTACCTCGGTAATGCGCAGCTGAACGCGGGTTTTGACCATCTCGGACAGGTCGGCGCCGCGGGGCTTGCCGGACTGAGAGGCGGGGATAAACACGCGGACGCCCTTTACATTGGCAACCAGGCCGCCCTTGTTTTCCTCGGTGATAATACCCTCCAGAACATCCTTGTTCTCCACGGCGTTCTCAACGATTTCCCAGTTTTTGTTGGCGTCCAGACGCTTCTTGGACAGCACAACCACGCAGTCCCGGTCGCTGACCAGCCGCACCTCGGCCTCAATTTCCTCGCCCACCTTGGCGATGTCCTCGGGCTTCACATCGGGGTCGTCGCTCAGCTCATTCAGGGGAATGCTGCCGGGATACTTGACGCCCAGCTCAACCTGTACTTCTGTCGGCGTGATTGCCACAACAGTCCCAGTGACCCGATCCCCCGTATTTAAAATTTTGAACGACTCCTCCAGCATCTCCGCGAAGGACTGTTCAATCTCCATAATTTCGTCGCTCATTTTGTTGCTGACCTCCTTTATTATCCACTCCGGCGTCGAGGCGCCGGCAGTGATCCCAAGCGTACCGATTCCTCTGAACTGTTCCCGGTCGAGATCGCTCCCACGCTCCACCTGCGCCACCACAGGGCAGCGGCTGGCGCACAGCTGAGCAAGCTTTCTGGTGTTGGAGCTCTTCTGATCGCCGATGACGATCATCGCTCCGCACGCACCGGCTAATTCCAGGGCTTCAGATTGGCGCTTGGACGTAGCATTACATATTGTATCAAAAAATTCCGCGTTTGTACACACTTTTTTTGTGTTTTCCACGATTTTTTCCCAGTTGGTCTGAATTGCCGTCGTTTGTGATACAAAAGTCAGGGGCTTACCCCTTATTCCCGGCATTTTTTGCAGGATTTGTTCGAACTCATCCCAGCCGGAAACCACGATTCCCCGCCGGGTGCATCCTAAGATTCCCAAAATCTCCGGGTGCTCCGCCTCCCCCACAATAATCGGAACCCGGCCTCGGGACTCCGCTTCCCGGACAATCCCATGGATGCGGGTGACATTGGGACAGGTGGCGTCCAATATGCGGCAGCCCCTGGCTTTCAGCGCTTGATACGTCCCATCCGGCTCGCCGTGGGCACGGATGAGCACCGTTGAGCCCTCAGGCGCTTCTTCGGGGGCGAATACGGTTACGGCGCCCAAGTCCTCCAGACGCCGGATCACGTGGTCGTTGTGGGTGATGTGTCCCAGGAGAAACACCGGTCCTGAAACGGCGGCCCGCTCCGCCATCTCAACCGCCCGGCGCACACCGTAGCAAAACCCGGCGCTTTGGGCCAGCTTGACCGTCATCCCGCCTGCTGCTCCAGCGTCCGTACACGGTGGAGCAGATCATCCGCGATGCGCTGATAGTCGCCGGCGGAAGGCTTGCGGCCCTCAAATTCCGGGTGATAGGGCTGTCCAAATACCACCGCGGTCTTCCGAAAGCGCCGCTTATTGGGAGAGATGTAAACCGGAACCAGCGGCGTCCCGGTCCGAGTGGCCAGCAGAGCCGCGCCGGTATGGGCCTCTGAGATCTCGCCCTCTTTCACTCGGGTGCCCTCGGGAAACATGAGCAGCCTCTCTCCCGCCCGCAGCACCCGAATGGCCTCCTTTACGGCGGCCATATCGGACTTCCCGCGATTGACGCCGAAGATGCCCGCCTTTTTCAGCAGGAACCCCACCACCGGCCACCTCATGATTTCGGCTTTTGCCATCACGTGGGTCTGACGCTTGCTGCCCATCGCGCACACCACATAGAGCGGATCGCCCAGAGAGGTGTGGTTCCCGCAGATCAGCGACGCCCCCTCCGGAATGTTTTCCGCCCCCACCGCCTTCCAGGGGTGGAACAGCCTCATATAGATCCAGATAATGGGGTAGAGCACACAATACATTTTATTTCTCTTCACGCCTGTTCCTCCCCGGCCCCCAGCTTTTCCCGGAAAATATCCAGCAGCAGCTGGAAGCTTCCCTTCAGGTCCAGCGCGGTGGTGTCGGCCAGCACGGCGTCGTCAGCCTGCCGCAAGGGCGCGGTCTCCCGCTCCATATCCCGGCGGTCCCGCTCCATCACCTCTTGGAGGATTCGGTCAAAATCAGCCTGCTGGCCACGCTCCAGGAGCTCCCAACACCGGCGCTCCGCCCGGGCCTCCGGCGCTGCGGTAAGGAAAATCTTCAGATCGGCCTGAGGCAACACCACGGTGCCGATATCCCGGCCATCCATAATGACGTTGTGCTCCCGGGCGGCCCGGCGCTGCATTTCCAAAAGAAACTCCCGCACCGCCGGGATGGAGGCGGCCTTGGAGGCATAGGCGGAGATTTCGTTTTCCCGAATGGCTTCAGTCACATCCTCTCCGTCCAAAAACATGTGCTGAAGCCCATCCTCCCCGTACCCCATGGTGATGGTCAGCCGGGGCAGCATTGCCGCTACGGCTGCGGCGTCCGACGGGTCAATCCCATTTCTGCGGGCGGACAGCCCCACAGTGCGGTAGATTGCCCCAGTGTCCACATAGAGGAATCCCAATTTTTGAGCCAGTTCCTTGGCAAGGGTGGATTTTCCCGCCCCAGAGGGACCGTCAATGGCAATGCTGCGGTATTTCATGAAAATGACCTTCCTTCCTCATCGATTCGCCGCGGCCAGTCCGGCGGCACAGCCGGTGGACCACGCGATTTGAAGATTAAAACCGCCGGTATAGCCGTCCACATCCAGCAACTCCCCGGCGATGAACAGTCCTGCTGCCTTTTTGGACTCCATCGTTTTGGGGTCCACCTCGTCCACCGCAACGCCGCCGGACGTGACCACCGCCTCCTCCACCGGACGGGGCCCCGAAATCGGGACGGTAAAGCCTTTCAGCGCCCCGAGCAGAGACTGGCGCTGCTCCTTGCGGATGTCGTGGACCTTGGCCTCCAACGGTATACCGGCCAGTTCCGCTATCACCGGCACGGCAGACCGGGGCAGCAGTCCTCCCAGCACGTTGGCGCAATCCTGATTGGGGTGCGCCCCAAAATCCCGCAGCAAGCGGGCGTCAAGCTTTTGGTCATCCAGCGCCGGCTTCCAATCTATGCAGACGGTATAGCTGGAACGGCGGAAATCCATATGGGCAGAGGCGGACAGCACCAGCGGCCCGGACAGCCCAAAATGTGTAAACAGCAGTTCCCCCTGTTCTTTGAAGACAGCTTTGCCCCTGCTGTCCCGCACGGTCATCTCCACATTGCGCAGGGACAGCCCTTGAAGTCTGGCACAACGGGGGTCTTCAGACTCCAGCGGCACCAAAGAACCCCGTATGGGCACAATGGTGTGCCCCGCCAGTCCGGCCAGGCGGTAGCCGTCCCCAGTGGAACCGGTACGGGGATAGGAGGCGCCTCCGGTAGCAAGTATTAATGCTTTACATTCATTTATTTTCCCGCTGCACTCTGCCACAATCCCGCTCAGCTGCCCATTCTGAACGGCCAAATTAACGAGCCGGTCCTGCCTGATCTCCACCCTCTGACGGCGCAGCTCGAAAAACAGTGCGTCCACAATGTCGGCGGCCTTGTCGGAACAGGGAAACACCCGGTTTCCCCGTTCCGTTTTCAGCTTGACCCCCAGCCCTTCAAAAAAAGCCATGGTATCTCCCGGACCAAAGCGATTAAAAGCGCTGTAAAGGAACCTGCCATTACGAGGAATCGAGGCCATCAGCTCCTGGCGGCCGCAGTTGTTTGTGACATTGCACCGGCCTTTTCCTGTAATATACAGCTTTCGGCCCACCTTCTCATTGGGCTCCAGCAGCAGCACATCCACTCCGGCCCGGGCGGCTGTAATCGCAGCCATCATACCTGCCGCGCCGCCTCCGGCCACAACCACCCTACTTGTCTTCATACTCTACCTTTTCATACACCTGATACTCGTCCCAGATTTGCTCCAGCCGCTCAAAGGTAGCTGTGACCTCGGCGGACCGCTTCCGCCCCACCGCCACAATCAGGGCGTTGATGATGGACAGCGGCGCCACCAGCGAGTCGGCAAAGGACACCATATCGCTTTTAGCCAACAGGCTGTAATTCGCGGTGTCATACAGCGGGGACATCTCGCTGTCGGTGATGGCCACCACCGTAGCCCCCTGATCCCGGGCGAATTCCATGGCCCGGACAGACCGGGTGGAATACCGGGGAAAGCTGATGCCGATGACCACATCGCCCTCCCCTACCCGGAGCATCTGCTCGAACATCTCGCTGGCCAGACTGGTCTGCACCTGCGTCACCTTGTCAAAAATCAGCTTAAAATAAAAGGTGAGGAAATCGGACAGCGCCGCGGAAGAGCGCACGCCCAGGATGTAGATGCGCCGGGCCTCCACAATCGCGTTCACTGCCGCGTCAAAGTCCTGACGGTTCAGCTCGCTCAGCGTCATGCGCAGCTTCTCAATGTCCGACTGCACCACCTTGTCCAGCACGTCTTGAGATCCCAGCCGGTCATAGGATACCTCAATGCGCTGTACAGTGGTGAGCTTTCCCCGGATCATCTCCTGCATAGCCTTCTGCATGGCGGGATAGCCGTCGTAGCCCAGCTCGGCGGCAAACCGAACCACGGTGGATTCGCTGATCTGCACCGCCCGGCCCAGCCTTGCCGCCGTCATAAAGGCGGCCTTGTCGTAATTATCCAGAATGTAGCGGCCTATCAGCTTCTGCCCCTTGGAAAACGTGTTCATTCTGCTTTGAATCGCGGTTAAAATATCTCGGCTCATGGCAAAATAACCCTACTCTCTTTCTATCCTCCTGCCGGCGGTTCACTGCCTAACAGTCGTATCATACCGTTTTGCCGTGAAAAAAGCAAGGGGTTTTGAAAGTTTTCTTCCTCAATCCTGCAAAAAGGCAATTTCCTCCGGGGTAAGCGGACGCCACGCTCTCGGCGGGAGCCCGCCCAGAAGCAGCTTCCCTTCCCGTACCCGCCGGAGACGGTCCACCTTTAGGCCGGCGGCAGCGCACATTCGGCGCACCTGCCGGTTTTTCCCCTGGTGGATAACAACCGTTAGGGTGTTTGGTCCGGTCCGCTCCACCCGGTCCGCAGTGAGTTCCTCACCGTCCGACCACACAGGGGCGGTCAAAACTGTCAGCGCGTGGTCCACGTCCCCCCGCACCCACACCTGATACTCCTTTTCCACCTCATGGGACGGATGGGTGAGCCGGTGGGTCATCGCCCCATCGTCGGTAAGCAGCAGCAGTCCTTCCGAATCCATGTCCAGCCTTCCGACCGGCCACACCCGGGCGGTGCAGCCAGAGACCAGTTGGGCCACCGTTTTTCGCCCCCGCTCATCGGAGAGCGTTGTGACATAGCCCCGAGGTTTATTCAGCATGATGTACGTGTGTCCCGGCGCGGCGAGGAGCGGCGCCCCGTCCACCTCCACCCGGTCCGAAGCGGGGTCTGCCTTGTCCCCCAGCCGGGCTTGGCGTCCATTGATTGTCACCCGTCCGGACAGGATATACGCCTCCGCCCGGCGGCGGGAACATACCCCCGCCACCGACAGCAGCTTTTGCAGCCGTTCCTCCACTGCCGCAGCTCCTCTCGTAGTAAATGATATTACACCGCGCCTTGAAACAGAGCCCTCAGACGCTCCCAAAACGCCAAGGGCTCCCGTACGTCCAGACCTGCCCGGCTTTGAGCCACCAAGGGGATACGGGCCACGGTCTCGCCGTCCTTTTTCCACAGCGCCTCGCCCAAGGTCTGCCCCGCTTCAAAGGGAGCCTGAACGGAATTTGCCAGTTCCACATCCATGACTAGCCTTTCCCCTTCTTTCAGCGGATACCCCACCTCCTCCGCTGTGACTGCCGCCACAGTGGGAATGAGGCTTCCCTCCACCCGCACCGATCCCAGCACCTCGCCCCGGCGGCACAGGATCTGACGGGGGTAGGTCTGGAAGCCGTAGTCCAGCAGCCTGCTGTGGTCGTTCCAGTCGTTGCCGTCGTTGAGGGTGACGCAGATCAGCGTCTGTCCCTCCCGGGCGGCGGCGGACACCAGCGTCCGTCCCGCCTTTTCCGTAAACCCGGTTTTCATCCCCACGCAGCCCTTACAGCGCCAGAGAAGCTTATTGTGGTTGACAAAGGTACGGGTTCCGATGGTGACGGACCGGGTGGCGCAGATCTCCGCCACTGTCTCATTGCGCAGGCACGCCTGAGCCAGCAGGGCCATGTCGTAGGCGGTGGAGTAGTGCTGGTCGTCGTTGAGTCCGCTGGGATTGGCAAAGGAGCTGTCCTTCATGCCCAATTCCGCCGCGCGCCGGTTCATCAGCGCCACAAATTCCGCTTCGCTCCCCGCCGTGTGGCAGGCGACAGCCATGGCGGCATCGTTGCCCGACTGGAGCAGCAGGCCATACAGCAGCCCACGCAGAGTGATCTCCTCTCCGGCCTTAAGGTAGATGGAAGAGCCCTCGCTGCCCAGCCATTCCCCCTTGACAGTCACCGCTTCATCCAAGTCCGCCCCCTGCTCCACCGCCACCAAAGCAGTCATCAGCTTGGTGATACTGGCAATCAGCCGGGGTTGATGGCTGTTCTGCTCATAGAGCACCCGGCCGCTCTCTGCGTCCATCAGGACGGCGCAGGAGGCGTTGGTGCTCACAGCGCGGGCAGGCGGGCACAGCAGCAACAGCGCCGTCAAAGCGGCCAGAACGGCAGTCCGTTTTTTCACAAAAGGTCACTCCCATCCGAAAACTCAGATGGGAGTAGTATGGCCGCTCAGGTCGGGACTTATCCAGACGCGGGGCTACAGGACCTCTTCCCCGTTCCCCTCAGCGCTCTTTTTATCGATATAGCCGGTGACTCGTTCAAACATCTCGGGCACCAGGTCCACCACCCGGCTGACAGTATCCCCCGGAGGAGGCGCCACGGGCAGCAGGCGGACGGAGCCATCCTTGACAATCAGGAAGGCGATAGGCGTCACGTTGACCCCGGCCCCCGCGCCGCCGCCAAAATTCTTGGGCACGTTCTGGGTTTTGCCGAAGTCGGAGCCGCCGGTGGCAAAGCCGAAGGACAGCTTGGATACCGGGATCAGCGTGACCCCGTCCTGGGTGACGATGGGCTGGCCCACCACTGTGTTGGCGTCCACCATCTCCCGAATCTTATTCATGGTAGTCTGAAGCACTTCGTTGATGGGATGGTTGTTTTCACTCATGACTCATTGCCTCCTGTTTTTTTCTTGGGGTCTTTCCACTCCTGATCCAAGTCACCAGCGCCTTCACACCGTAACGAGTTCCCAGGGAGAGCATCTGACCCACGGTCAGCGTCACCGCCGCCTGTGCCTCCACCGCCGGTTCTCTGCGGTTGTAGTCCAGCTCAATTTGGAATGAATGGCGCTTCACTTTGAAATTATGGTCAAGGATGGGCCAAAGCATACCCAGCGCGGCATTGGCCTGTCCATAGCCCAGGGCGATGGCGGCGGGGTCGCTGCCGCCCCAGATCAGCTCCAGCTCCAGGTTGTCGATCCGAATTTTCCGTTTCAGCGCCCCGCAGGCCTGTCCCACAATGGGCAGCAGCTTCATCAGCCGGGACAGAGTGCCGGGCTTGGCCTCTATCAGTGTCTGATTGTGCTTTTCCGCCACGGCGGGCTTCTCTTTTTTCTTCTTTTCCTTTTTCGGCTTGGCGGGCAGAATTTGGAGCTTGAACAGACCAACCACGGCCATGACGTGCAGCCCCGCCTGTCCATAGCTTATCTGTCCCCCGACGCGGATGCGGGAGAGAAGCCAAAGAACGGCCAGGACGATCAGCAGCACCTTCCAAAAGGTCATGTGCCATCCTCCTCTATGCCGTCCTCCCCTGCCTCCGCCTCCTGAAGGCGGCGCAGGGCGGATTCCATCTCCATGGTGAGCTGTGCCTCCTCCTGAGTCGCGGGAGGCAGTTCCGGTAAATCGTCCAGACTGCTCAGCCCAAAGGAGCGCAGAAAGTTTTTTGTCGTGCGGAACTGCATGGGCCGCCCCGGCACCGCCAGACGGCCCGCCTCCCGGATGAGCTCCCGTTCCAGCAGGAGACCCACAGTATAGGAGCTGTCCACTCCGCGGATCTGCTCAATGTAGGCCCGGGTCACAGGCTGAAAATAGGCGATGATGGCCAGCACCTCCAGGGCGGGCTGAGACAGCTTGGCGGGCTTGCGGCTTTCCAGCGCCTTGCGGACATAGACCGCCTGCTCCGGCGCGGAGCACATCTGCCAGCTGTTCTCCAGATGTACCAGCCGGATTCCCCGGCGCTCGTAGCTGTAGTTGTCCGCCAGACGCTGGCACACGCTGTCCACCGTCTCCCGGTCCTGGCTCAGGGTGAGACACAGCCGCTCCACGCTCATGGGATCTCCTGCGGCGAAAAGAATGCCCTCAATGGCGCTTTCCAGCTCTTTCAGTTCCATGTCGGGCCCCTTTCCTATCAATAAGATTCTACCGTCACATCCACCTCGTCCGGCAGGTTGTCCACCGTGCTGGTGACGGTGCAGTCCTCCGCTGTCCCTGCCAAGTGGATGCGGTTGGCCTTGCACAGCTCCAAAATCGCCAAAAACGTGGCCACCACCTCCGACCGGCTGCGGCTGGTCTTGAACAGCGCCTTGAATCGGGCCACGCCGAATTGAATGAGCCTGTCCAAAATAGACCGGGCCTTGTCCGCCACCGGGTAGGGCTCCCGGCCTACGATGCCCTCAAAGGCCGCCGCGGGCGGGGGCAGCCTGTCGTCCGCCCGGGCAAAGACCGACCGGATTGCGGTCAGGATATCCGACTTGTCGTGGACATAACGGTAGGCGTTGTCCGCCTTTACCGGTTCGGGCTGCTTGGTGAGATAATCCCTGCCAAACTCGTACCGCCCTGACAGCGGTCCGGTGACATCCTTGATCTTCACGTAGGTCTCCTGAGATTTGTGCTCCTCCAGAGCGGCCATCAGCTCTTCCATCTCGCTGAGTGCCACCTCATCGTCGATGGACAGCAGCATTCTCGTTTTGATGTATACCAAATGAGCGGCCATAGTGACGAACTCACTGGCCACCTCCAGGTTCAGTTCCTCCCGCTGGGCCATCCAGGCCAGGTACTGGTCCAGCAGCTGGGAGATGTTGATGTCCCGGATCTCAATTTTGTTTTTGCTCAGAAGGCTGAGAATCAGGTCCAGAGGGCCGTCGAAGTCCTCCATGTCCTCCTGCTTGGCCTTCACCACCTTGTCCAGGTGGTAGACGGGGGCTTCCATGGCGTCCCTCCCTTCCACAATAGGGATATTATAGCAATTTTCAAGCCGAAAAGCAAGGGTGTTCGCTCGTTTATGGGCGATATGCTGGAGGCTCTTGCCCGTCAAATGGATTCCAAATTACTTGCTTTCGTCAACGTATTGCGGCGTTACCATCCGAATGTCAAACACTGCTCCGCAATCTTTACAGCCTTTCGTTGTCAGAACAGAATAATTCTTGGAGAAAGGAATTTATTGTTGGGATTTCTCTGTTGTAAAAACTAAACCTCCCACCCCCGTTGACAATTTCCCCTCAATCACACGATCAGAGCCGCATTTTTCACATTTCATCGTTTCGCCCTCCTTTAATCTTTCGGCTGATCCCTTATCCGTTCAGCCTCTCCAGCGCGGCCTTAGCGGCCATCTGCTCGGCCTCCTTTTTGGTCCGCCCCGCGCCGGCGCCGATCACTTTTCCGTCCACCGACGCCTCCATCTCAAAGCTGCGGCAGTGGTCCGGGCCGCTCTCCCGAACCAGGGTATAGCCCACCGAAGCCCCCGGCGTGCGCTGCACCAGCTCCTGAAGGGCGGTCTTGTAGTCCCGGTCAGCGGCCTTCTCCCGCTCCTTGTCCAGGATCAGCGCCCGGATGATGGGCCCTACCGCTTTCATTCCCCCGTCCAGGTAGACGGCCGCAAGCATGGCCTCGGTGGCGTCCGCCAGAATGGAGGGCCGCCTCCGGCCGCCCCCGGCATCCTCCCCTTTGCCCAGACGGAGATAACGGCCCAAATTCAGGCTCTGAGCCGCCTCGTGAAGACTTCCCTCGCACACCAGCGCCGCCCGGGTGCGGGTCAGCTCCCCCTCGGGCATATCCGGGTGCTCGTGGAACAGGTAGTCCGCTACCACCACACCCAGCACAGAGTCGCCCAAAAATTCCAGCCGCTCGTTGCTGGTCAGTCCCGCGCTCCGGTGCTCATTGGCGTAAGAGCTGTGGGTCATGGCGTGCTCCAGCAGTTTCCGGTCCTTGAAGCGGTAGCCCAGCTTTTCTTCCAGCTCATTCATAAAAATCCTCCACTACGGAAAAAGCCCCGCCTCGGCGGGACTTTTTCATCAAAAATCACAAGCTTAGATATCCAGATGCTCCTGCATGTATTTGTACAGGTCGCCCACTGTGACGATGGATTCGATGTCGTCGCTGTCCATCTCCTCCATGCCAAACTCCTCCTCCAGCGCCATGGACAGGTCCATCAGGTCCACGGAATCCGCGCCCAAATCGTCCACAAACGCAGTGTCGCTAGTGATCGTGTCGGGCTCCACGCCAAATTGTTCGGCAATCAGTTTACTCAGTTTCTCAAACATACTCAAGCAGCTCCTTTATGTGCTGTAATCAACATCATAATAGGGGCTTTGGCGCTGGCTGTCAATAGTATTTTTGACAATTTTTTGCCCGCGTCAGCCTTCCTCTCCGTCAGTCCCGGCAGAGCGGGCGTTCAGGCGCATATACTCCACGTTTTCCGTGATATCCTCGATGATGCCGGACCGCTTGAATTCCACCGCCTGACGGATGGCGTTTTTGATGGCGTAGCCGTTGGAGGACCCATGAGCCTTGATGACGGGCTTGGAGATACCCACCAGCGCCGTCCCCCCCACCTCGTTGGAGTCCAGCAGCTTTTTGAAGTCCCGGATGCCGTCCTTCACCAGCAGGGCCGCCAGCTTGCTCTTCCAGTTTCGGGTAAACATTTTTTTCATCTGCCGGCTCATAAACAGCCCCGTGCCCTCCACGGTTTTGAGGAAAATATTGCCGGAGTAGCCGTCGGCCACAATGACATCCACGGCCCCCTCCACCGCCTCCCGGGCCTCCACGTTGCCCACGAAGTTGATCCGGCCCTCCTCGCTGGCCGCGTGAAGCAGCTTATATGCCTCCTTTTGGAGACCCGTGCCCTTGGAGGGCTCCGCGCCGATATTCAGCAGTCCCACCTTGGGCTCCGGGCGGCCCAGCACCCGCTCCGCGTAGTAGCTGCCCATAAAGGCAAACTGGAGCAGGAATTCCGGCGTGCCCTCTGCGGTGGCCCCGCAGTCGATGAGCACCGACCCGCCCCCACCCGTGGGCACTACCGGGGCCATGGCCGCCCGGCGGATACCCCGAATGCGCTTCACCAGCAGCGTGGCCCCGGACAGCAGCGCCCCCGTGGACCCAGCGGACACAAAGGCGTCGCCCTCCCCGTTTTTCAGCAGGTTCAGTCCCACCGTGAGGGATGAGTCCTTTTTCTCCTTGAACGCGGTGGCGGGGTTGTCGTGCATGTCCACCACCTGGTTGGCATGGGTGATGGACAGTCCCTGAGGCAACTCCGCCAGCCCCTGGTCATGAACCGCTTTGAGAATTTCCTCCCCCCGGCCCACCAGTACGGCCTCGACGCCGTACTCCTTCACCGCCTGCAAAGCGCCCTGCACCGGCGCCAGCGGGGCGTTGTCCCCACCCATAGCGTCCACAATGATGCGCATATCTGTCAGCCTCCTTCAAAGTCTCTCTTTCAGCCCGTCGATGATATCCAGCGACCGCCTGGACAGTAGCCCGTTTTTATTCCGTTTTCCCTTTACCCTGCGGTCCAGGGGCGGCATGATGCCAAAGTTGATGTTCATCGGCTGGAAATCGGTGACGCACTCGTTGCTGACATAGCACGCCAGCGCCCCAATGGCGGTCTCCCGGGGGAAATTCACCGGCTCCTGCCCCAGCAGACGCCGCGCCAATTCCGTTCCCGCCAAAAAACCAGAGGCGGTGGATTCCACATAGCCCTCCACCCCGGTGATCTGTCCGGCGAAGGAGATCCGCTCCTGTCCCCGCACCCGGTAATAGCGGTCCAGCAGCCGGGGGGAATCCAGGTAGGTGTTGCGGTGCATCACGCCGTAGCGCACATATTCCGCGTTTTTCAGCGCCGGGATCATGGAGAACACCCGCTTCTGCTCCCCCCACTTCAAATGGGTCTGGAAGCCCACCAGGTTGTACAGCGTCCCCTGCCGGTTGTCCCGGCGGAGCTGTACTACGGCATAGGGCTCCCGTCCGGTTTTTGGGTCGGGCAGGCCCCGGGGTTTTAAGGGGCCGAAGGCCAGGGTCTGAACGCCCCGCCGGGCCATGACCTCCACGGGCATACAGCCCTCGAACACATTTTTATCCTCAAAGCCGTGGACCTCCGCCTCCTCGGCGGCGCACAGCTCCCGCCAGAAGGCCAGATACTCCTCTTCAGTCAGGGCGCAGTTGATGTAGTCCGCCGTCCCCCTGTCATAGCGGGAGGCAAACCAGGCGTGCTCCATGTCGATGCTCTCGAAGGTGACGATGGGTGCCGCCGCATCAAAAAAATTCAAGTAGCCGCGCTCCGGGAACAGCCCGGCGATGGCGGCGGACAACGCGTCCGAGGTCAGCGGACCGGAGGCCACGATCACCTCCCCCTCGGGGATGGCGGTCACCTCCCCCTCCGCCACCGTGATGTTGGGGTGGGAGCGGACGGCGGCGGTGACGGCGGCGGAAAAGCCTTCCCGGTCCACGGCCAGGGCACCTCCCGCCTCCACCCGCGTCCCGTCGGCGCAGCGCAGGATCAGCGATCCGCACCGGCGCAGCTCCTCCTTGAGCAGCCCCACGGCGTTCTCCAGCTGGTCGGAGCGCAGGGAGTTGGAGCACACCAGCTCGGCAAAGCCGGGGCTGTGGTGGGCGGGGGTCATTTTTTGGGGCTTCATCTCCCGAAGGGTGACAGAAATCCCCCGCTGGGCCAGCTGCCAGGCGGCCTCGCACCCGGCCAGGCCCGCGCCGATGACGGTGACATTCATAGACCTCGCCCCCTCCCTGTTTCATGCGTAAAATTTTCGCTTATGCCGGTTTCGTACCAAGGTGTGTAGGGGCGGGTAGTACCCGCCCGCCGTGTACGGAACCACGCCGGAATATGCGGGCGGATGATATCCGCCCCTACCTTGGGTTATCCGTGCGGCCCACCAAGTAGTCGATGGACACTCCATAGAAGTCGGCAAGGGCAATAAATCCTTTAATTCCCGGCTCGTGCGCTTCAGTCTCATAGCCTTGGTAGGCACGCAATTTGACGCCCATCACATCAGCTAGCTGTTGTTGCGGGATTTTGTGCTCTTTTCTCAGTTGCTTAAATCTTTCCCCAAACATCTTCATCTTCCTCTTGACACGCAACAATCTTGCATATATAATATATGCAAGAATATTACATATTGGAGCTGATACTCATGACCGACGCAATGGAAGCCCTGTACGTGTATGCACAGGAATACCTGTTTTCCACACTTCTTGCCCAGGAAAAAGGCTATAATGTCCACCTTACCCGTGAAGAAAAATATGAAGAACAGCTTCATGATATCTTAGATGAATCGGGCCAAAAAATCCTGGATAGTCTCATCAAGACGAAGCTGAACATCACACTATCTAACAAACGGGCGGCCTTTCAAGCCGGAATCCGAATTGCCCTGGAACTGTCCCGCTGACTCACTCCGCCGCCTTTTTCGCGGTTTTTTTGGTGGTTGAAGTCTTTTTCGCCGTGGTTTTTTTTGCGGTGGTCTTTTTCGCCGCCGTGGTCTTGGCGGAGGAGGCGGTCTTCTTCGCCGCAGTCTTTTTCGCTGTGCTCTTCGCGGCGGTGGGCTTTTTCTCGGCGGATTCGGTACTCTCCCCCGCTGCGGCGTCCTCCGTCTTCTTCTTGAATCCGCCCCGCTGATCCTCGGGCAGGAAGTTGGCGCAGTCCGGATTGATGCAGAAGGGCCGTTTAAATCCCCGGCCGGACAGCTTGAACATGGTCCAGCCGCAGATGGGGCAGTTGTCCTTGACAGGCACGTCCCAGGTCATGAAATCGCACCGTTTGGCCTCCACCTTGCTGTTCAGATGCTCACAGCAGTAATAGGTGTACTGCTTGTTGTTTTTCTTGCTCACGCCGGTGCGCTTCACCAGACGGCCCCCGCACTTGGGGCACCGCCCGGGCATCTCCACCACCAACGGCTTGGTGAAGGTGCACTCCGGCCAGCCGGGACAGGCCAAAAACCGGCCAAAGCGGCCCATTTTCACCACCATTTTCCGTCCGCACAGATCGCACACCTCGTCCGACTCCTCGTCGGGCACCTTGATGCGCTCCCCATCCAGCTCGGATTCCGCCTTTTTCAGCTCCGCGTCAAAGCCGGTGTAGAACTCCCCCAGCACCTGCTTCCACTGGGCCTCGCCGGCCTCCACCTTATCCAGGCGGTTCTCCATCTGGGCGGTGAAGTCGGTGTCCACGATATCCGGGAATTTTTCCTTCATCAGCCCGGTGACAACCTCGCCCAGTGGGGTGGGGCGCAGGTACTTGCCCTCTTTGACCACGTACTGCCGGTCGGTGATGGTGGAGATAGTGGGCGCATAGGTGGACGGGCGGCCAACCCCCTTTTCCTCCAGCGCCTTGATAAGGGTGGCCTCGGTAAAGCGGGCCGGAGGCTGGGTGAAGTGCTGGCCGGGGGTGAGGGAATTGAGCTTCAGCGCCTCCCCCTCCTTCAGGTCGGGCAGGGGCGACTGGGGGGCCTCCTCATCCTCGTCCCGGCTTTCCTCGTAAACAGCTGTAAAGCCATTAAACTTCACAGAAGAATGGCTGGCCCGAAAACGGTAGCCTGCGGACTCTGTCTCAATGGTGACGCTGTCATACACCGCCCCCGCCATCTGACAGGCCAGGAAACGGCTCCAGATCAGCTTATAGAGGCGGAACTGGTCGGCGGTGAGGCTTTTTTTCAAATCCTCCGGCGTCAGGTTCACGTCGGAGGGCCGGATGGCCTCGTGGGCGTCCTGAGCGTTTCCCTTGGATTTGAACCGGCGGGTCTTTTCCGGGTAATACTGTTTGCCATAGCGGCTTTGAATAAAGGTTTTGGCCGCCGCCAGCGCCTCTTCGGACAGCCGGAGGGAGTCGGTACGCATATAGGTGATCAGACCCACGGTGCCCACACCCTGGATGTCCACGCCCTCGTAGAGCTGCTGGGCAATGGACATGGTACGCCGGGGAATCATATTCAGCTTCCGGGACGCCTCCTGCTGGAGGGTGGAGGTGGTAAAGGGAGGTGCGGGGGAGCGGTGCTTATCCTGACGCTTTACGCTCAA
>ERZ777011.2339-NODE-2339-length-15467-cov-3.026797_pt1 | contig 15467 bp, 9 predicted proteins | sample MGYA00374964_ERZ777011 | MGnify/ENA primary metagenome ERZ777011 (study PRJEB29310, sample SAMD00008975) | mouse gut metagenome | study: EMG produced TPA metagenomics assembly of the Metagenome analysis of fecal microbiota from mouse which was promoted...
ATTTCCCGATTATTTTTACCTCGGGTTCAAGAATTATACCGTATTCCGACTTCACGGCGGCTTGCACCATTTTTATCGTATCGTATATGTCCTGCGCCGTCGCTCCGCCTTTATTTATAACGAATCCGGCGTGCTTTTCAGACACGCAGGCTTTTCCGACGCCCCTGCCTTTAAGGCCTGCGTCCTCTATAAGCTTTCCCGCGAAATATCCCTCCGGTCTTTTAAAGGTGCTCCCGGCGCTTGGATATTCAAGCGGCTGTTTCTCCCGCCTTCTTGCGGCAAGCTCCTCCATTCTCGCGTTTATCTTAACGGCATCGTCCGGTTCGAGCAAAAATTCCGCCTCCGTTACCGCGTAGCCCCCGCCGGAAAAAATGCTCCGCCGGTAGCCCATCCCAAGCTCTTCGGGCGCAAATTTCCTAAGTCCGCCGTCCGGCGCGACCGCTCTCACTCCCGCAAGCACATCTTTAAGTTCGCCGCCGTACGCTCCCGCGTTCATAACGCACGCGCCGCCGACGCTTCCGGGGATCCCCGCCGCAAACTCAAGCCCGCGAAGCCCCGCTCCCGCCGCTGCCGCTCCCAGTCTTGAAAGAAGGACTCCCGCTCCCGCAATTATCCGGCAGCCGTTTACCTTTATTTCGGACATTCCTTTGCCGATAAGGATTATCATGCCCTCAAAGCCCTCGTCCGATACCAGAAGATTGCTGCCGTTCCCGACCACATAATACGGAACGCCCGCCGAGCCGCAAAGGGCAAGAAGCTTCTGCACCTGAACGTCCAAAGTCGGCGCGGCCATATATTTTGCCGGCCCGCCAACTCTGAATGTAGTATGTTTATCCATTCTTTCGCCGGTAAAGAAATTTTCCTCGCCGACTATTTTTTTCGCCTCGGATAAAAAGTCCATGTTCACCTCGTAAATGTCAGTCAAGCACCAGCTTGGCAGCCCCGTAGATGCCCGCGCTGTTGCCGAGCGTCGCAAGCCTTACCGGAGTCTTGCGGCACTGCGGATACGTCATTTCAACATAGTACTTTCTGATAACGTCAATAAGAAAATCTCCCGCCTTTGAAACTCCGCCGCCGATTATAAAAATATCGGGGTCTATAACGCAGGCGATATGTCCGAGCGCGCGTCCGAGATACTCGCCGAGCCTTTCGACCGTTCTAAGCGCAAGCGCGTCTCCTTTTTTGGCTTCGTCAAAAACATCTTTAGCCGTAAAATTGCTTATTGCCCTGAGTGATGAGGGGGTATCGTCAGCCTGAAGAAAGCGCTTCGCCTCCTTGACGATTCCCGTCGCCGACGCGACCTGCTCAAGACAGCCTTTTCTTCCGCAGTTGCAGCTTGCCGTCTCGTCGTACACCATCAGCATATGTCCGATCTCGCCTGCCGCCCCGTGCGTTCCCGTCACTATTTTGCCGTCAAGCACTATGCCTCCGCCCACTCCGGTCCCGAGAGTTACCATGACAAGGCTTGAATATCCCTTGCCGCCTCCCTGCCAAAGCTCTCCAAGCGCGGCGACATTGGCGTCGTTGCCCGCTTTTACGTCAAAGCCCGTCTTGTCTTTGAGTATTTCCTCAACGGGAGTATCGCCCCAGCCGATATTTACGCAGCCCTTGACGACTCCCGACGGCGTCACCGGACCCGGCACTCCGATCCCGATTCCAGCGACGTCCTCCGGATCTATCACGTCCTCCTTCATCTTGGCGTTCACGGACTGCGCTATGTCGTCAAGGATATACGCGCCCTTTTCCTCCCTTCTCGTAGGGATCTCCCAATCCTCCAGAAGAGAGCCGTCAACCGTAAAAAGTCCCATTTTGACCGTCGTTCCGCCGAGGTCCACTCCAAAGCATAATTTAGCCATATTTTTTCTCCTTGTATAATATAAAAATCATTTGCGTCCGATATTGTTCTGAACACGGTTGTAAAGCTCGCGAGCGGCGTTGTAGCCCATTTTTTTCTGGCGCCAGTTGACGGCGGCGGACTCGACTATCACCGCGAGATTCCGTCCGGGGCGCACCGGAAGATTGTGGCAGACCACCTTATTGCCAAGGATCTCCGTGTATTCCTCCTCAAGACCGAAGCGGTCGTATTCTTTGTCCTTATCCCAGTCCTCAAGATGGATCACCATATCTATTCCCTGAGTTTCCTTGACGCTCTCTACGCCGAACAATGTTTTAACGTCAATAATACCTATTCCACGCAGTTCAATAAAATACCTAGTAATCTCGGGAGCGCTGCCTATAAGCGTTTCGTCGCTGACCTTGCGTATCTCCACCACGTCGTCCGTCACAAGACGGTGGCCGCGTTTTATAAGCTCAAGCGCCGCCTCGCTCTTGCCGATGCCGCTCTCGCCCGTTATCAGCACGCCCTCGCCGTAGACGTCCACCAAAACGCCGTGGATCGAGATCATGGGCGCAAGCATTACCTTCATCCATCTGATTATCTCCGCCTCGAACGACGAGGTCGTTTTGTCCGTCTGCAAAAGCGGGATCTGATATTTGCGCGCCGCCTGTATCATCTGCTCGTCCGGATTCTCGTCGTGGCAGAAAATAATACACGGGATATTGTATGAAAGCAGCTGTTCATAACGCTCCTTGCGCGTCAGCTTCTCAAGCGTTTCCATATACGCCGCCTCGACGCGGCCGATTATCTGCACGCGGTCGCTGTCAAAATGGTCGAAAAATCCCGCCATCTGCAAAGCCGGTCTGTTTATGTCCGGCACCGTGACGGTCTTGCCCGTAACGTCGATGTCCGGCGTCAGTATTTTTAACTCCATTTTTTCTATTATTTTTGTTACTTTGAGTTCTTCTGCCATTATTAGTCCCCTTTGCTTTGTATTGGATTTGTTTTATGAAAAAAATCGTACACCTTCTGCGCCGCGACCTGATTCATCGCCTCCGCGTCCGCAAGCTCCTCAAGCGTCGCCGCCTTTATTCCTTCGATGTCCTTAAACGTATGCATAAGCCCCTTGCGTCTTGCCGGTCCTATCCCTTCAATGTCGTCGAGCACCGAATGTATCTGCGCCTTGCCTCTCAAGCTGCGGTGATATTCTATCGCGAAGCGGTGCGCCTCGTCCTGTATCCTTGTTATAAGTTTAAACTCTTCGCTGTTTCTGTCAATATCTATTTCGTGATTATCGTACCAAAGCGCCCTTGTCCTGTGATTGTCGTCCTTGACCATGCCGCACACGGGTATGTCAAGCCCAAGCGCTTTTATCACCTCAAGCGCGATGTTGACCTGCCCTTTGCCTCCGTCCATCATTATCAGGTCCGGCTTCACGTCAAAGCCCGCGTCGTCCTCATGCGTCAGCCTCCTTGTAAGCACCTCGCGCATCGACGCGTAATCGTCGGGTCCGGCAACCGTTTTTATGCGGAATTTGCGGTAATCGTTTTTCCTGGGACGCCCGTCGTAAAATACGACCATCGATCCTACGGACTGCACTCCGCTGATATTGGATATATCGAACGCCTCCATTCGCCGTATTCCATCTATCCCGATCTTTTTGCAGATAGCCTTGACCGCTCCGACGGTCCGCGCCTCCTCGCGTTTTATTTTGTCCTTGTCCTGTCTTAATACGTTCTCGGCGTTTTTCTGCGCAAGCTCGACAAGCTTTTCCTTCGTTCCTCTTTTGGGAATAACTATATGCACGCTGTGTCCCGTTCGCTCCGTCAGCCATTTTCCGATAAGCTCCTCGTCAGCCGGAAGCTCCTGGGTCAGTATCGTCGGCGGCACATACGGCGAACCCGCATAGTATTGTTTTATGAAATCCGTCAGCACATCGGCTCTCGTTTCATCTCCGGCAAGCTCCATGTGATAATGCTCCCTGCCGATAAGCTTTCCTCCGCGTATAAAAAAAACCTGAACTACGCAGTCGGTCTCGTCCATCGCCGCGGCGACGATGTCCTTATCCTGCATATCGCTGTTGGTGATTTTCTGCTTCTGCGATATATATTTCACGCTCTCAAGCATATCCCTGTAAATTGCCGCCTGCTCAAATTCAAGCTTTTCAGACGCCTCCTGCATAAGCTCCTTGAGCTTCACGGTTATACCGTTGTATTTTCCCTCAAGGAAGTCTATCGCCCTTTCTATCAGCTCACGGTACTCTTCTTTGGATATTAAGCCCTGACACGGCGCCTTGCACTGTCCGATATGATAATTCAGGCACGGCCTTTCCTTCCCTATGTCCTTGGGAAGGCTCCGTCTGCATGTGCGCAGCCCGTAGGTCTTGTTGAGCAGCTCTATCGTATCGTTCACCGCCTTGCCGCTCGTAAACGGACCGAAGTACCTGCACTTGTCTTTTTTCAACTCGCGCGAGGATAGTATTCTCGGAAAGTCCTCGTTCACCGTTATTTTTATAAAAGGATATGTCTTGTCGTCCTTGAGCATAGTGTTGTAGCGCGGCTTATGCAGCTTTATAAGATTGCACTCAAGCACAAGCGCCTCAAGCTCGGAATCAGTGATTATATATTCAAACCTCTGCACGTTGGCGACCATTTTTTTGATTTTGGAGCTGTGGTTCCTCGACGACTGAAAATACTGTTTGACGCGATTTTTCAGACTTATCGCCTTGCCAACATATATAATCTCGTCAGTCGAATCATGCATTATATATACCCCGGGCCTGCCGGGAAGTTTTTTCAGTTCCTCTTCTATATTAAAAAAACCGTCGTACACAGCCGCCTCCGGGATATTTATTAAATGCAGATTATTGTTTAAGAAAAGCCGCCTCCGCAGAGTACGCTTCCATAAGTTTTATTTCTTCGTCCGTAATATTAAATCGTGTTTTAACAAGATTTCTTTCATTATAAATGTCGGTATTGCTGACCGTCATATTATCCGTATTGAGCGTGATCCTCACGCCGCTCTGCAAAAGCTCTTTTATCGGATACTCTCCGGCGTTTCCGGACGCCTTAGTCTGCATATTGCTGGTAGGGCACACCTCAAGCGGTATCTCGTATCTTTCAAGATAATCTATAAGCGCGCCGTCGTCTATGCATCTTATGCCGTGTCCGATTCTTGACGCTCCGAATTCAAGAGCTTTCCATATGCTTTCCGGTCCGGCGGCTTCTCCGGCGTGGATCGTAAAAGGTATTCCGTATCTGCGGGCAAGACGGAATTCATCCTCGTACAGCTCCGTGGCATAAAGCGCCTCCGCCCCCGCCAAGTCAAGAGCGCACACATATCCTCCGAGATATTTCCGCGCCGCCTCCACGGTCTCCAGATTCACCTCATGCGAAAAGCCGCGCATACAGCACAGTATCAGTCCAAGCCGGAGATTCCCGCACTCGCGCTCAGCCTGCTTAGCTCCTTCTATCGCCGCCTCCACCGCGTCGTTCTGGCTCAGTCCACCCTCCGTAGAAAGCAGCGGCGCAAACCTTATCTCGGCGTATGTAATATCCTGCCCCGCAATATCCTCTCCAAGCTCCCTTACAGCGCGCGTAATATTGTCATACTCCTGCAATACCCTGCACGGATAATCAAAGCATTTGAGATATTCGTTAAGGCTGCCGCAGTCATCGGGCGCGCAGAGCGCCGCCCTTGCCTCCGCCTCATCCTTCCAGTCGGCAATTCCCTGTCCGTACAATAATTCACGCACCGTTGACGGTCTCATCGAGCCGTCAAGGTGCAGATGAAGATCAATCATTTAACGTTCCTTTTACCTCGTTGACGATTCTCATAAATTCCTTGCCCGTGATGGTTTCCTTTTCTATAAGGTATTCCGAAACACGGTCAAGACACATAAGATTGGCGGAAAGAAGCTCCTTCGCCTTTACATAATATTCCCTGAGCATTCTTTTGACTTCTTCGTCCAAAAGAGCGGAGGTCTTATCCGAGCAGTTCAGAACTGCCCTTCCGTCAAGGTACTGGCTCTCCACGCTTTCAAGCCCCATCACCCCGAACTCCTCCGACATTCCGTACTGCGCCACCATGGTCCTCGCGATCTTGGTCGCGCGCTCTATGTCGTTGGAGGCTCCCGTCGTAACAGTATTGAAAACTATCTCCTCAGCCGCACGCCCTCCTAAAAGCGTAACGATCTTAGCAACCAGCTCGTCCCTTGTCTGAAGGAATTTCTCTTCTTCGGGAACCTGCATGGTATATCCGAGAGAACCCATAGTCCTCGGCACGATAGTTATTTTCTGAACCGGCTCCGCGTCCTTCATCAGGCAGGTTATAAGCGCGTGACCGACCTCATGGTAAGCAACCATACGCTTCTCCTCCTTGCTGAGTATGCGGTCCTTTTTCTCCTTGCCGGCGATAACGACCTCCACAGACTCAAAAAGATCCGCCTGAGTGACCGCGCGTCTTCCGCTCTTGACCGCGTTTATCGCCGCCTCGTTGATTATATTCGCAAGGTCGGAGCCTACCGCTCCCGCAGTGGCGAGCGCTATCGCGTCCAGATCCACCGAATCGTCCATAAGCACGTCTTTTGAATGTACCCTCAGTGTCTCAAGACGTCCGCGAAGATCAGGCTTATCTACGATTATTCTTCTGTCAAAACGTCCCGGTCTTAAAAGAGCCTTGTCAAGCACCTCCGGTCTGTTGGTAGCCGCGAGTATCAGCACTCCCTTTGAAGAGTCAAAGCCGTCCATTTCTGCAAGCAGCTGATTGAGCGTCTGCTCGCGCTCGTCGTTGCCGCCGTATCTGGTGTCCCTGCTCTTTCCTATCGCGTCTATCTCGTCTATAAAAATAATACACGGCGCGGACTGCTGCGCCTGCTTGAAAAGATCGCGCACCCTCGACGCTCCCACGCCCACGAACATCTCCACAAAATCAGAACCCGAAAGCGAAAAAAACGGACCCCCCGCCTCTCCGGCGACAGCCTTGGCAAGAAGCGTCTTACCGGTTCCGGGAGGCCCGACAAGCAGAGCGCCCTTGGGAAGCTTCGCTCCTATCGCCGTATATTTCAGGGGATTGTGCAGAAAATCGACGATCTCACGCACAGATTCCTTCGCTTCGTCCTGCCCGGCGACGTCCCTGAAGGTAACGCCTGTCTTCTGCTCCATGTAGACCTTGGCGTTGCTCTTTCCTACGCCCATCATTCCGCCGCTTGAAGCTACCTTCCTGAACACAAATCCGATCACGATATAGATAGCCACAAAAGGAAGAATATACACGAGGATAAAGTCCATTATGGACGCGCCCGTATCCTCTATCGCAGCTGAGATCTCAACATCTTTAAGCCCTTTAAGTTTGGTAAAAGTCTCCTCATCGTATATATATCCGGTGTAATATGTCATCTTGAGACCGCTTAACGGCTGTTTCTTGGGCGTGATAATAATTCTGCTTGAGCTGTACTTAACCGACTCTATCTCGTCGTTCTCTATCATCTCAAGAAAAGCCGAATAGCTTATCTCCGAAGTCGTAGCTTTATTATAGCAGCTTTTGAAAAAAGTTACTCCCAGATATGTTATGACAACGGCGATCAGAAGTCCGAGAATTATATGGCTCGGACGGATTCCTCTTCTATTGTTGTTTCCGCCGCCGTTCCCACCGTTTCTCCGGTCATTATTGTTGTAGCCGTTGTTATTATAGTTGTTATTATCCATCGGTGCTCCTAACATTGAATATTTACTGTGTATTAACATACCATTATATTATTATAGAGATTTTTCGGACATAAATCAACAAATATAAATGTAAAATTTGTGTTTTGATTCTTAAAAAAATATTAAAAGATCCCGTCTCTGTTATTTTTTTACAATTTCGTATAGAATTATTCCATGAATCGTGATAGTATTTAACCTATATGAATATACTTTCAGGAGGAAAAAAATATGCCGGTCAAATATGTTTTCGTCACCGGAGGCGTTGTTTCGGGCCTCGGCAAGGGCATCACCGCCGCGTCTTTAGGCAGGCTTCTAAAGGCGAGAGGCTATAAGGTCACAATGCAGAAATTTGATCCTTATATAAATATAGATCCGGGAACAATGAATCCCATTCAGCACGGAGAGGTGTTCGTCACCGACGACGGCGCCGAGACGGACCTCGACCTCGGACACTACGAGAGATTTATAGACGAAAGTCTTGACAAGAATTCAAACGTGACGACCGGAAAGGTCTACTGGAGCGTGCTTCAGAAGGAGCGCCGCGGAGATTACGGCGGCGGCACGGTCCAGGTCATCCCCCACATCACCAACGAGATCAAAAGCCGTTTCTACCGTAATTTTACGGACGAGGATACGAGGATCGCGATAATAGAAGTAGGCGGCACAGTCGGAGACATCGAAAGCCAGCCTTTCCTTGAGTCCATACGTCAATTCCAGCACGACATCGGGCACAGCAACGCCATTCTTATACACGTCACTCTGATACCTTACCTGAACGCCTCGCAGGAGCTAAAAACCAAACCGACGCAGGCAAGCGTAAAGGATCTTCAGGGCATGGGAATACGCCCCGACATCATAGTCTGCCGCAGCGAACACCCGCTCGATCAGGCGATAAAGGACAAGATCGCCCTTTTCTGCAACGTTCCCAGCTCACACGTCCTTCAGAATCTCGACGTGGAGTATCTGTATGAGGCGCCGCTCGCGATGGAGGAGGAGCATCTCGCGGAGGTGGCATGCGAATGCCTGCATCTTGACTGCCCCGAGCCTGATCTGACAGACTGGAAAAAAATGGTGTACAACCTTAAGCATCCAACCAGCAAGGTCACAATCGCGCTTGTCGGCAAATATATCCAGCTCCACGACGCGTATATAAGCGTGGTGGAGGCGCTCAAGCACGGCGGTATCTCCAATCAGGCGACCGTTGACATAAAATGGGTGGATTCCGAAACGATAACGGAAGAAAATATCGCGGAGCTTCTCGGCGACGTTCAGGGGATCCTTATTCCCGGCGGCTTCGGTTCAAGAGGCATAGAGGGAATGATAACCGCGATAAAATACGCACGCGAAAACAAGGTTCCTTTTATGGGGCTCTGTCTGGGAATGCAGCTCACGATCGTCGAATACGCGCGCAACGTCGTCGGCATAAACGACGCGCACAGCATCGAGATAGATTCAAACACCACGCACCCCGTTATCGCGCTTATGCCTGACCAGAACGACGTGGAGGATATAGGCGGGACCCTGCGTCTCGGCGCTTATCCCTGCGTGCTCGCCAAAGATTCGCTTGCGTACAGGCTTTACGGTACGGATATGATTTCGGAGCGCCACAGACACCGCTACGAGGTAAACAACGATTACCGCAGCGTTCTCACTGAAAAGGGTCTCTGCCTTTCCGGGACATCTCCGGATAACAGGATAGTCGAGATGTGCGAGCTTACGGAGCATCCGTTCTACATCGCCACGCAGGCGCATCCGGAGCTGAAATCAAGGCCGAACAGACCTCACCCGCTTTTTAAGGGATTTATTGACGCCGCTCTCAAGTTCCGAGAAACCGCTTTCAAAAATTAAAGTGTGATTTAATTATGGGAAAGAACCAGTCAAAAAGCTCAAATTTTATAAAACAGGGTACAATACTAGCCGCCGCTTCGGTACTGTCAAGAATAATCGGACTTCTTTACAGAAGCCCCATGACCGCCATTATAGGCGACGACAGCAACGGCTTATATAGCTATGCCTTTGAGGTGTACTCCTTTGCTCTGATCCTTTCCTCATACAGTATGCCGCTCGCGGTGTCAAAGCTGCTTTCAGCGAAATTCGCAAAAAAGGAATACGAAAACGGATACCGTATCTTCAAACTTGCGATGATCTACGCGTCTTTTATCGGGGCGTTGATGATGGCGGTGATATTTTTCGCGGCGCCTCAGATAGAACGCTTTTCGGGATATGAGGGGCTTACGCTGCCCCTTCGTGTCCTCTCCCCCACGATTTTTGTCGTTGCCGTAACCGGAACAATGCGCGGTTTTTTCCAAAGCCGCAAAACAATGATTCCGACGGCCGTTTCCCAGGTCATAGAGCAGATCTTCAACGCCGCCGTCAGTATTTTCGCCGCGTGGCTTTTTGTCAGATTCTCAAACGAGGGCAACCGCGCCGGAATGGGCGCTGCCGGCGGAACCATGGGAACCTTTGCGGGCGCGGTGACCGGACTTGCCTTTCTTATTTTTCTTTTCGCGGCTTATATGCCTAGAATGCGTCTGCATCTTTCTCACGACTGCGGCACGCACGACGACACCGCCTCTGAGATCGGCAAAATGCTTGCCGTAACCATACTTCCCATAATACTGAGTCAGGCTGTATATCAGGCAAGCGGCATAATAGACGGCACGCTTTTCGGACGGCTTTACACAGGGGACGACAAAAAAGTCCTTGTGAGCATCTATTCAAAATACAGGACTTTGATAAATGTGCCGAACGCGATCTCCTCAGCAATGGCGTCCTCAATGATACCCACGCTCGTGTCCTTCAGAGCTTTAGGAAACCACAAGGCTTTCAAAGCCAAGCTAGCGGTAGCCGTAAAGGTGAATATGGTGATAGCCTTTCCCTGCGCAGTCGGTCTTACCGTACTCGGCACTCCTATAATGCGTATGCTGTTTCCGTCCACCGACTATATAATTTCGGGAAGAATGCTGTTATTCGGCTCGATAGCCGTTGTTTTCTACGCGCTTTCCACAATAACGAACGCCGCACTTCAGGGGCTTGACAAAATGAACCGCCCCGTTGTAAACGCGGCGGTATCACTTGCGTTCCATGTAGCTTTAGTTGCGTTTCTGTTAAAATTTACGAACCTCGGAATTTACGCCCTCCTTATCGGAACCGTAACCTTTCCTCTTGTCGTATGCATCCTTAACTGGATCTCTGTCGGACGCTTCGCGGACTACCGTCAGGAGGTCAGAACGACTTTTCTGATACCGGCAGCCGCCTCCGCTGTAATGGGAATCATTACATGGCTCGCCCATATGCTGACCTCAAAGCTCCTCGGAGGCTCCTACACCTCTAATTTCGTGTCTGTCGTTATCTGCATGGTAATCGCCGTCGCCGTATATTTTATAATGATTTTCCTGCTCGGCGGTCTTAAAGAAAAGGACATGCCTGATTTTCCTATGGGCATGAGGCTTGCCAGAATAGCCCGCAAGCTCCGCATCCTGCGCTGAATTTTTCACGCCTTATTTGGCGACATTCTTTCTTATAAAATCAAGCACCAGCTTTCTAGTTTCCTCCTGTGAATTCGCGGTGGCAAAACGTCTTTCAGGATGCCACTGTATTCCTAGTATCTTCATTTCCTCCGACTCGTACGCCTCAATGACCCCGTTTTCCGTGTCTACCGCAACAGGCGTGAAACAAGGCGCAAGCGAATCCTCATAAATACAGTCCTTATGATAATTGTTCACATTGATAAACCGCTCCTCTTTTATAAGATATACCTTATGGTCCTCTCCCCGCGGTCTTTTCACCTTGAGCTTCGGATGGTACGCGAGTTTTCCGCCGTAAAGTACGTTAAGATACTGCATTCCCCGGCAAGTCGCGATTATCGGTATCTTGTGAGCCACGCAGTATTTAATGAGCTTTTCCTCCGTCGCATCCCTGTGCGGCTGCAATTCGTCCCCATGCTCCCTGTCGTAATAAACGGGATCAAGCGAGCCGCCGCCCACAACGATCAGCAGATCGACAGGTCTTTCAAACAGCAGTTCGAAATTCTTGGTATGATTGGACACAGGCGCGGGAATGAACCCTAACAGCTCATAAAATCTTATATACGCCGCTTCAAGAACATCCGTAGGGTCCCCGTACTGATTCACACCCTCTCTCTGCGTTATGAGCGCCCTCAGATTCTTATACTGTATGCCCTCCTCAATGCGCCCGTTGCGGCAGTCGAGATCGATATAGCTCATTCCCGTGACATACTGGTATATTTTTTCCCCGCAGCCTATCGCCGCCGGAATCTCAAATTCCGCGCAGCGTATTGCCATATGCGACGCTACGCCGCCGTATTGGGTTATAAAGCCTTTTATTCCCTTTGTAAAGATCCACTCATAGCCCGGATCGGCTTTGGGTATCGCCACTATCTTATCCGTAAGGTCCGCCTCCGGCTCCTCCTCAAGCACTATCACCTCGCCCTCGACCCGTTTTGAGGTTATAAAATTCGGGCGCGCCTCCGAAACCGCCGTCATATCCATATCGCGGTCCGACGCTATCACTTCGGGAAGAATGACCATACGGTTAAGGATATATTCGTCTCTTCGCATGGCAAAAAGCTTGGTAAGCCTGTCCCTATCCGTTTCCGGTCCGTTTTTGATGCATTCGTTTATGTCTTCTATCCTAAGCCATGAAAGCTCCTTTCGCTTTATGTCAAGCTCCTCGCCCACAATTATCAAAAGCTCCAGAACAAGACTCAGCGCTTTGGTAAATTCAAATTTAAAATATTCCCTCTGCTCCGTCGCCGCGCGCAGGAAACGTTCAAAATCCTTCGCCCCGATGTTAAGCCCGATGCTTCCAAGAGCTTTTTCCAGCCGCGCGCAGTCAAGCGACGCGCTCCTGCCTTCTCCGTCTGTACGTCTTTTCCCCGAAACCGGACGTATGCTCATCCTGTCATATCTGTCCGTTCTTATATCATATGTGCCGCTTCTCAGATGCCCGTATTTTGCATTGAACTCGCTTCTTGACATAAGCCCGTCCGAAAATTTTTCAAAATCCTTGTCAAACTGCGACGACACGGTACTGATGGATTTCATAAAAGCATCCATTTCTTCCCCTGTAAAAAATCCCGCCTCCACAAGGCTCCTGCAAAACGATCTCGCCATAAAAGCAAGCCTTGCCTGTCTGGTAAACTGCGGCGTACCGTATTCCGTAAGCGCCTCTATGAGCCGAAGGACATTTTTAAGCATTTCCGACGCAGAAAGACCGCCGTATTCCAACGCCTGTTCTATCGGCTCCCGCACATTCTTTAAAAGTCTTAGAAACAGAAGGTCTTTTTCAAGTATATCATCATATCCGCAGACACATTTTTCGGTCAGCTCAAAGAGAGCGTCAAGAAGCTTCCGCCTCTCCTCCTCCGAAAATCCGTGTTCCAAAAGTATCCGGCTGTTTTTTTCCGTACAAAAATCATACGAGGTGTACGCTATTTCAAATTCTATCTTATCGTGAGCCGTCGTATCCGCGCGCAGTCTTTCACAGTAAAAATCCACGAGCCGCCTTGCAAGATCCTCGTCAACGCTCTGCGGTATAAGGCTGTAAAAAGAATACTCAAGACATATGTACGGCTTGTTTCCAAGTCTGTACATAAGCTCCTCGTCAAGTCTGCGGTACCCGATTTCAGCTATTCCCCGGTTCCACGCGTTTTTGGTTATGATCTCCCTGTACAGAGAATACTCTAACTCCCGCGGATTTGTTCCGATTATTTCCGACGGATTCCAGAAAGCCATATCCGACAGCATCATTCTTTGACCGTCCAGTACGTTGACGTTGCTTCTGTACTGGTTCCTTATGCTGTCGCACCGTTCAAAAAATTCCCAGTCATCAATGTCCTTACCGTGCTTGTAGCTTGCGACAAGCGGCCTTACCTGAAAAATAATCACCTCTCCCCTTGAATTTATGGCAAACTCAATATCAAGCGCCATTCCGTTGAGAAAAAGCTCTATCTCCTGCACAGCCGTCACAAGGCTTTTCCACGGCTCCTCAAACGCCGCGAAATCCGCATTTTTCAATATCCAAAGCGTCTTTCCGCCGCATCCGCTCGTCACCGAATCCGTCGAGCCCTGATCGTCGTAATTTATGAGATAATACGGGCGGCTGCCCTGAATATCCCTTGTAAAAACAACGCCTCCGAAACGCACGTCCTGCGCCTGCCTTTGTATTAGCACCTGCTCGTTTTCAATGCCTTCACCGTCGTCACGGTACGACTGAAGCACCTGCTCCACCGCGTCGGCGACCTGTCCAAAATCTCCCGAATCAATCCCCAGCACGCTTTTATAATGACCGGCGTTTGACGCCTTAAAGCTGTCCTCCTTGGACGACGAGCTTCTGACCACGATCATGTCTCCGCCGAATCTTCCCGCTATATCCGATAAAATCCCCGGTTTGTCCCGCATATACTCCGCCGCCGGAAGAATATACATTTTTTCAATTTTCGATTTTGTAATGACCTTGCTCAAAGCATACAGCGTATTTGCTTTTGTCGAAACGACCTGATGTCCGTAGCTTCCCTTCATATCCTCGCTCCTCGCCTCCTTAAGCTGATTAAATTTTATCAGCCAAATGCCCGCACCGCAAGCCCGCCGGACAAAAAATACGGATATCCGAGGATATCCGTAAAATGTAAAGTGCGCTGCCCTCAAAACATGGTTCCGCCCTCGCAAAAGTTCATAATTTTAATCGGTATAAAGGATTCCGATGCCTATAAGCCCCGGTCCGGTGTGGACCGCCATGGTCGCGGTTATCTGCTTATCAACAACGATCTCCCCCTTAGGCGACTGTTCTTTTATCATCGGTCTGACCTGCGCCGCGGTCTCAGGAGCGTCTCCGTTCATAAGACCTATCATACACTTCCTGCCGTCCGCGAACTCCATAGCAACCTCCATGAGCTTGCCGATTCCTTTCTTGGCTCCTCTTATTTTGGCAACCGTATAATATACGCCCTTGTCATTACACGAAATAATCGGCTTTATTCCAAGCACCTTTCCGACGACCGCGACTGCCGGACTTATACGCCCGCCCTTGCGCAGGTAATCCAGCGTATCCATATAAAAGAATACTTTGGAATCGTGGATCTTGCGCTCAAGTCCAGCAATAACCTCTTCAAAGCTCACGCCTTTGTCAAGCTGCTGTGCCGCCCACAGCGCATAAAGCCCCGCGCCTATCGATATGTTCTTTGTGTCATACGCATATGTCTGCATATCCTCGATTCCTCTCAAGGTCATTGCAATGACATTATATGTTCCGCTCAGCTCACTTGATATGGCTACGGCTATTATCCTCTCGTAGCCCTCCGCCCTGATCTCATCAATTATATCTGTGACCTCCTGCATATTGGGCGTGGAAGTCTTGGGAATCTCATCGGGAAATCTCCTGTAAACCTCTAACGGATCCAAATCCACACCGTCGGAATACATTTTATCCCCATACATTACTTTAAGCCGCAGCACTTTAATGCCGTAGCGTTCTATCAGTTCATTCGGCAAATCACAGCCGGAGTCCATTAAAATTGCAGTTTTCGACTTATTCATAACATCTCTCCTAACGTAGTTTTCATTACTACATCTCAAAGTATAAAATATTCACTTCTCATTGTCAATGACTTTATAAATATTTTATAATTGCGTCAAAAAACCGTCACACAAAGCAATATATAATTTAACCACTAAGAAATCCTATTATTCTCGACTCCTCAAAAAACAAAAAAGATCCAAACTTTTTCAAAAGTCTGAACCTCATAATACTTTACACTTTAATGCCGGCGACCGGGGTCGAACCGGTACGGGTATTACTACCCACGGGATTTTAAGTCCCGGGCGTCTGCCAATTCCGCCACGCCGGCAAATAAAAATGGGACCTATAGGGCTCGAACCTATGACCCTCTGCTTGTAAGGCAGATG
>ERZ777011.2341-NODE-2341-length-15462-cov-20.021159_pt1 | contig 15462 bp, 8 predicted proteins | sample MGYA00374964_ERZ777011 | MGnify/ENA primary metagenome ERZ777011 (study PRJEB29310, sample SAMD00008975) | mouse gut metagenome | study: EMG produced TPA metagenomics assembly of the Metagenome analysis of fecal microbiota from mouse which was promoted...
TGAAATCATTTAGAAACTATCTGCCAGATCTCCTCCGGTTGGTAAGCCTCGTTGCCGTATGCACAGTGGTCCTGCTCACATCGGCAGGCAACGCATATGCCCAGGACTCCAATAGCGGTGGAAATGTCCATGGTGTTGTCGTCGATGAGGCGGAACACCTCCCTATGCCTGGCGTGACTGTCGCCGTAATGAAAGGCAGCAAGATGATCACCGGTGCCGCCACCAACCTTGATGGCGAGTTCTCAGTCAAAGTCCCCGACGGAGCCGTGCTGCGGTTCTCATACATCGGATATGCCCCCCAGGAGCTCGCTCCGGTGCATGGCAGGTCCATGGAAGTTGTGATGAAGGAGAGTGCCGAAAAGATGCAGGAAGTGGTGGTCAACGGCTACTTCACGCGTCACCGCAACACCTACACCGGTGCTGCCAAGTCACTCTCGGGCGACGAGCTCCTGAGCGTGTCGGCTACCAACATCCTGTCAGCCCTCAGCACCCTCGACGCAGGTCTCAACATCACGCAGAACAATGCTATGGGCTCCAACCCTAACACTATCCCCGACCTCGTGATCCGCAGCACCACATCGCTCGCCACAGGCAATGAAGTGGGTCTCAACTCACCCCTCATCGTGATCGATGGCGTGGAGAGCAATCTTCAGGCTCTCTACGACATGAACATACAGGACATCGAGCGTGTCGACATCCTGAAGGACGCTTCCGCTACCGCCCTCTATGGCGAGAACGCCGCCAACGGTGTCATCATCATCGAGCGCAAGCGTGTGTCGCAGGCACCTGTGCGCGTGCGTTACACATTCACCCCCAAGATGAGCTTTGCCGACCTCTCCAGCTATGACCTCTGCGACGCTTCCCAGAAGCTTGAGCTTGAGCGCATGGCAGGTCTCTACGACAGCGAGTCTGGTTCGCTCGACCAGAGCTATTATGATAAGCTCGCACTCATAAGCGGCGGACGCGACATCGACTGGATATCCAAGCCGGTACGCAACAGCTTCTCCCACACCCACTCCCTCTCTGTGTCAGGTCGCGGATCAAGCCTCGACTACAATTTCACCGCCGATTACTCCGACGTCAACGGCGTCATGAAGGATGACGGACGCGACCGCTACGGTCTTAACATGTACCTCAGCTATCGTGTGCGCGACAAGCTTATTGTTACCCTCCGTGCCGACCACACATCCCTCACCACCAACAACTCCAAGTACGGGTCGTTCTCCGACTATATAGCCGCCAACCCCTACGACTCCCCCTATGATGATCATGGCAATTTCAGCAAGAGCCTGTCATACAATAAGAACAACCCTCTCTACGAGGCTTCGCTCAGCAGCTTCAGCAAGACCAACACCCGCACACAGAATGTATCGCTCGACGTGCGTTACAACTTCAAGCCCAACCTCTACGTCACCGCCCAGGGCACATATTCTACATCCAAGGGCACAAGCGACGCCTTCAAGTCTCCTGACTCCAATGCGTTCACCGCTGACGCACCCCTCACCTCCAGGGGCTCATATACCCTCGGCAACCTCGGCACTGACAATTGGAGCGCCAAGGTTGTGGGCAACTGGATACACAACTTCGACAAGGACGGCACCATGTTCACCCTCAACCTCGGCTGGGAGCTGAAGCGTCAGAAGTCAACAAGCAGCTACCTCACCGGTAGCGGGTTCCTCTCCGACGAGCTTGCCGACATATCCTATGCCTCTACCTACTCCACATCCCAGCTCCCCTACGGTGGCGAGGATCTTGCAACAAGTGTCGGAGGCTTCGCTGCCGCCAACTTCATTTGGAAGAACCGCTACGTGGTCGACGGTAGCTACCGTCTGTCAGGCTCCTCCAAGTTCGGTGCCGATAAGCGCACTGCCCCCTTTTGGTCAGTGGGCGCAGGCTACAACCTCCACAACGAGAACTTTATCAGGGACCTCGGATTTGTCGACATGCTGCGTCTGCGTGGCAGCTACGGCTACACCGGTAGCGTCAAGTTCGACTCCTACCAGGCGATATCCACCTACTTCTACTCCATCAACTATCTCCACTATGCGGGAGTCGGCTCCGTGCCTATGGGTATGGCTAACCCCGACCTCACATGGCAGACCACCAAGAAGTTCAACGTAGGTCTCACTTCGTCATTCTTCGGCGACCGTTTCAACCTCAACTTTGACTACTACACCGAGAAGACCGACGACATGCTCATCGACGTCTCCCTCCCGCCGTCATCGGGTGCCACATCCGTGAAGAACAATTTCGGAAGCCAGGACAGCAAGGGTCTGGAGTTCTCCCTCTGGGGAAAGATCATCCAGAACCGCGACTGGATGTGGAGCGTATCCCTCAACGGTCTCCACTCCAAGACCACCATCAAGGAGATATCCGACGCCCTCAAGCGCAAGAACGAACTTAACGGCCAACACCAGGATGAGGTGGCGCCGCGCCTCCAATTCCGTGAGAACGAGTCCCCTACAGCCATCTACGCTGTGCGCTCTGCCGGCATCGACCCCGCTTCCGGCAAGGAGATATTCATAAAGAAGGACGGCACATACACCTACGAGTATGACCCCGCCGACCAGATGGCATGCGGCGACACCAACCCCAAGCTCCAGGGCACCTTGTCATCGCTTCTCCAGTACCGCAACCTCTCGCTCAACCTCAACTTCTCCTACCGTTTCGGTGGCGACATGTACAACTCCACCCGTATGGCGAAGGTCGAGAATATCAACCCCCAGAACAATGTCGATGTACGCGCCTTCACCGAACGTTGGAAGCACCCCGGCGACGTGGTGCCCTACCTCGCCATCTCTGCCAACGGCGGCAAGGAGTTCCAGTACTCCGACCGTTTCGTCGAGAAGGACAACGAGCTCTGGCTCTCTGCCGTGACCCTTCAGTACAATGTCCCCGAGACATTCATCAAGCCTATCGGATTGCAGCGTATGTATGTCAGCGCAGGTGCCGAGGACCTGTTCCGCATCACCTCCGCCAAGTATGAGCGCGGCACCGACTACCCCTTCAGCCGCAGTGTCAACCTCTCGCTCAGCCTGACATTCTAAATCTCTCATCAACATTTTGATTAATATACAATGAAAAAGATATATTTGACACTCCTTTCCCTCCTCGCCCTTGCCACAACGGCGTGCAACGACTTCCTCGATGTGCGCCCCAAAGGCGAGAAGGTGGAGAACGATCAGTTCGAGACTGCCAAAGGTTTCGAGGATGCCATATACGGTGTCTACGGATCAATGACCGACAAGGCTCTCTATGGCATGGATATGGTGTGGGGCATCCCGGAGATCCTCGGTCAGAACCTCCGTTGCGACGCCACCGACACGCACAATCTCGCACGCTACAAGTACACCGACAACAAGGACCTCAAGGCACGCTTCTCCAAAATGTGGTCCAAAGGCTACGAGACCATCGGATATGCCAACAACGTCCTTCAGAACCTTGACAAGAAGGACCCCGCCGAGTTCCCGCTCTATAAGGCTTACCGCGCCGAGATGCTCGGAGTGCGCGCCATGATGCACTTCGACCTCCTCCGTCTCTTCGCTCCGGTCGACCGGTCCAAGCGCGGCATCCCCTATGTCAAGACCTTCAACTTCTCTGTCAAGCCGTTCTCTACCGTAGGGGAGTGCCTCGACTTCATAATCGGCGATCTCACCGAGGCCGAAGGGCTCCTCAAGGACATGGAGACAATGGCATACCCCCGCGACAACGGACAGTACGAGCGTTTCTGCCGCTGGCGCGAGTCCCATATCAATTACTACGCCGTCCAGGCTCTCCTCGCACGCGTATACTGGTACATGGGCAACAACGCCAAGGCAGCCGAATACGCCGAGAAGGTCATAAACAGCAACCTCTTCCCGCTCGTCGATGTCACCGAGGTCCAGAACCGTATAGCCGGTGTCCTCTCACCCAAGGAGACAATCTTCGGCCTGTACTCCCAGCAGTACCTTGAATGGTCCTCCACCTACCTCTACACATGGCAGTCCTACGTCTCTTATATCGCCTACGACAACAGCGGCGGCACCAACTACCTCATGCCCTGGAGCGCGCTCTACGCCCTCGATCTCGCAGGCACCGAGCAGGATTTCCGCAAGAACCATTTCCGTGTCGAGTCTTCACTCGCAAAATGCCTCAAGATGGTCGACTATCCCACCATCGAGAACAACAATGTCTCCACCCGCCCCGAGCTCATTTCAGGTATAAGCCTCATCAACGTTTCAGAGCTCTATCTCATAGCGGCTGACGCATTGCTATCCACCAACTACGACATGGCGTTGAAATACTTCAACGACGAGATCCGCTCGCGCGGTCTGTCTCCGCTGATCGCCGGACAGACACTCACCTCTGAACGTATATTCAACGAATACCGCAAGGAGACATTCTGCGAAGGACTCCACTGGTTCAACATGAAGCGTCTCAACCGCGACATCCTCTCCAATGCCGAGAGCCGCACCATCCCTGCGAATGACGACATATACGTCCTCCCCATTCCCGAGGAAGAGATGGAGTACCGTCCCGAGGCAAACAACAATCAATAATCCCCCCGTGAAGTATGAAACTTATTACCATTAAGAATATAGCCCTGTGTGCCCCTCTGGCTCTCGCTTTCATGGGATGCACCGAGGACGACTACAAGCTCTACGACACCACTCAGAAGGACTCCGTTTTCTTCGAGTACCGCAATGCCAAAGACGAGCTTGTCGACGAAGTGTCCTATAATTTCGGATATGACATCGCCACAGTCTACACCGTGGATATCCCTGTCACTCTTATGGGCGTGCCAAAGGACCACGACCGCACCATTAACGTTGTCCCGGTAGCCGAGGGCACCACGATGACCGAAGGTGTCAACTACACCATCACCGGCAACACCATCCCTGCCAACGCCGTAAGCGGAACTGTGCATGTCAACCTCCTCCGCGACAAGGACCCCGGGATACGCCAGGAAGAGAAGACTCTTGTGCTCACCATCGCCGAGAACGACGACCTCAAGTCTGTCGGCGAGAATTCAATGACCATCACCTATTCCGACTTCCGTGTCGAGGTAAGGCCCGACTGGTGGACCACCTACAGCTGCCTCCCTGTCTACTCCTTCGAGAACGCACAGCTGTTCTTCCATTATTTCTATGACAAAGCACCCAAGGCGGATATAAGCATATTCAATGAAATGATCGAGAAATACGGCGAATATTTCGTCAAGGCGAGCAACATGCAGGGACCCATGGCTATGTACGAACCTTTCCTCAGGAACTATGTGCTTATACCTATGTATAATGAGAATCCTGATATCTCATGGCAGAAATCCCCTCTTTTCTAATCACTAATGTGTGAAACTTAAAAGATGACCAAAATGAAAACTCAATCAATATTCCCGGCCTTCTGTGTCGCCATGCTTTCTATGGGGCTCGTCTCATGCATCGACGATGACTCCACCTATGGAGGCTCCCCGCTCCCAGCTCTATCTGTCGAGGTCCCTGGCGATGCCGAGATGCCGGTCTACAACTTCAGCTATGGCGCGGAGTGTGAGCTCACGCCCGACATAAAGTACAATGGCTCCGGAGAGCTCTCCTACGAGTGGAGCCTGGGGTCATACGACAATGGCGTGAAAGGCCCCATGGAGTTTGTGTCCAATGAAAAGACCTTCCGTTACCAGTTCCCTGCAGGCGGGCGTTATTATGCCCACCTCGTCGTGTCCGACGGTGTGGTAGGTCTTGTGCAGGACTACGAGCTGAGCATCAACCGCACCTTTGAACAAGGCTTCATGGTGCTCTCCAACAAGGATGGTGTCGGCAATCTCGTGTTCATAAAGGACCCCACTCGTGAGGAGATCGAGGAAGGTATCCCGGTGACCGTGATGGAGAACTGTCTCCAGCGCGTCAACGACAACGTCGGCTCTGAGCCTCTGGTTGGAGCGCAGATGATAACATGGCACGACTGGAACGGCTCTACCACCGTGGAGGTCAACCGTCTCATGATATGCACCGAAAGCCGCGGACTTTTCCTGAACCCCAACACATTTGTCGTGGTCTCAACAATTGATTTTGATGATGTCACCCCCGGATTCAAGGCCGACAGGCTTATCCTTGACGGCACAAGCCCGGTGGCTTGGAGCTCCTCGGCTAAGAAGCATGTCATGATGGACAGCAAATACATGTTTGGCAAAGAGGACAGCAACTGGAAGACCTACGACTTCGACTTCATATCGAGCAACACATATATGGCAGGTTTAAACCAGACAACCGACAACTATTTCATCAAGCGCGAGCCCCTGTCTCTGCATTCCAAGGCTCTCGACATGGCTACATGGGAATCATTCTGGGTAAGCTCTGCCGACCTGCGCGACAAGAACAACCTCCCTGTATTGCAGAACGAGGAGATGATCGTGGCATTCCGAGGCGAAGGCATACCTACACAGTATGGAACCTATACATATCCCTGCTACATCATCAGCCGCAACAAGTCCGACGGCAGGCTCTTCGCCACCGGCATATCCGGCTTTGGTGCCTACTCCGTAGGTCAGGTCCTGGAGTGCCACGGAGAGATCCCGAGCGATGCTTCCACAGCTATCCCCGCCGCAGACTCCTATGTGGTGCCCTCCGATATGTACCACCGCACATATTACTACAACGGCAACTGCGTGTACGTGATGCTCAAGAACGGCGAGTCGTTCACATTCCCCTCGGTCAATGAGAGCTGTCTGCGCTTCTCTTCCGATGAGGAGGTCACCTATATGGGCATAAGCCAGACACGTCAGGGCAGCCAGGTGACAGCCGAGGACCTTCTGGTTGCGACAGTCAACAAGTCCTCCGGACGTGGCAGCGTATACATCTACAACATGGCTGATGTGCGCACCGACAACCCCAACCCCGCGCCCAAGGCTCAACACCTCAACTGCGCCGACCGCATCACCAATATAATGTACAAGCCGCGTATCGCCAACTGATCCCCCTCTCTATCCCCTGCGGCACCGCGTCGCAGAGGCATCTGAAAAAAATACTCTATTGGAGAGCCGTCTCTCTCGGTCCTGACTGCCGTTTGGCGTTGTCAGGGCTGAGCGAGGCGGCTCTCCGGTCGTTTTAATTCCCGCGACGCAGATTGCCACACATCTTTTTAGCCTCCTTCTGTCCCGCCTGTGACCTGTTGATAATTTAGGGCATCCGCAACCACTCCACATCTTAAATATAATTAAATAGGTGTCAATAAAGTGAATTATGCCGGTCCCCGATATTGTGGGTAACCAAAAAAATTGTACCTTTGTATAGTGCAAAAAAGTATACAATAAAGAGTGTGATCTGTCATCCGGCGATTTTCCGGAGGCTGATTATAGTATCCATCCACAATAGTAACCTACATTTTAAGTATGCAAAATTCCAGACAATTCAATGGCATTCAGGCTCATAATGTCAGCCGTTTGCTATGCCTCGCATTTTTGCTTGTCTCCTTTGCCTTCATGCCGCAGACTGCTTTGGCTGTTGATGGCGTGACTGTTCACGGAATCGTTACCGACGCTGACGAAGAGCCGCTTATCGGCGTAAGCGTCCTTCAGGAAGGCACCAAGAACGGTGTCGCCACTAATATCGATGGCGAATACTCCATCACCGTCCCGGTGGGGAGTGTCCTGCAATTCTCCTACATCGGCAAGAAACCTCACAAAGTTACAGTAAAGGATTGGGGGGCAGCTGGTTATAATGTCGTGCTCGACAACGATAACAACATGCTCGATGAGGTGATGGTCACAGGCTACGCCACCATATCCAAGGCTCAGTCCACAGGAGCGTTCCAGAAGATCTCCGCTGACGCCCTTGAGCTGCGCCGCATGGACAATCTTGAGTCCATGCTCGAAGGCAGCATCGTGGGTTTCGTTGACGGAAAGATACGTGGTGTCACCACCATGAACGCAATCTCCAATCCCCTCGTTGTGATTGACGGATTCCCAGTGGAGAACACATCCATCGACCGCATAGGGCGCACCACCGAAGCCATGCCCGACCTCAACCCCGAGGACATCGAGTCGGTGACCGTCCTTAAGGATGCCGCCGCAGCCTCAATCTATGGTGCGCGTGCAGCCAATGGCGTGATCGTGATCACCACCAAGAAAGCCGCCGAGGGCAAGCCCGAGGTAAGCTTCTCATCCACATTCACCGCCCGGAAGTATTCCCGCTACAACGACAATCTCACCAACTCTGCCGATGTCATAGCCATTGAGCGCGCATGGGCGGCGCAGTACCCCGAGCTTCTTGCCGGAGGCGAGAGTGCGGCTAAGGTCGGCGACGACCTCCGTCTCAACAGCCATCCAAGCCTCGGTGTGAGCACGCTGATCGACATGTACTCCGGAGCTATATCCATGAGCGAGGGCAATGCGCGCCTTGACGCTCTCTCGGCTCTCGGATACCGCTACTACGACCAGGCGAAGGAGTACGGCAAGCGCAACCCCTTCCATCAGCAGTACAACCTCCGTGTCGCACAGTCGTCGGAGCGCAACAGTTTCAGCGCGTCAGCGACATTCTGGAAACACAATAATGAGGACATCAACGACGGCGACCACTCCCTCGGCATAAACATCACCGACCAGATGAAGGTCACCAAATGGCTCACAGCCGATGTCGGTGCCTACATCAATTACGGCCGTCAGGACTTTCAGAACTATGACCTCTTTAACCCCGGCTACTCGTTCCTCCCTTACGACGGACTTGTGGCTGCCGACGGATCATACATCAGCGCACCCCTCCAGAAAGATCAGGCCAGACGCGAGGTCATCGAGCAGAACGGCATGGTCCGTGAGGACCTCGTGCCCATGAGCGAGCTTGCCTACGGACGTTCCAAGGGCAAGACCCTCGACACCCGCGCTTTTGCCAAGCTCCGCATCGATTTCACCTCCTGGCTCAACTACTCTGTCCAGTTCCAGTACGAGACCTCCAGCAACGACACCGAATATCTCCAGGACCGAAACAGCTACAATGTCGTTTCACTCCTCAACAATTTCGTGACCAAGGACCCCTACGGCAACTTGAAGTACAACCTTCCCGAAGGCGACATAATGTACAAGACATCCATGAAGAAGCGTGGCTACAACTTCCGTCAGCAGCTCAACTTCAATCGCCGTTTCGCCGACCGTCACAACCTCCTCGTCTTCGTAGGCCAGGAGCTCCGTGACAGCCGTATCACATATTCCGACAACACCTACTTCGGATACGACCCCGAACTGCTCTCCTGGCAGCCCTACGACCAGCAGACCCTGGGCTACTACTTCTCCTCTCTGCTCGGCATGCAGAACTTCTCGCTGAAGAACTACGAGTCCTTGCGCGAGATATCCAACCGCTTCGTATCCTTCTACGGTAACGCCTCCTATTCGCTTGACGACAAGTACAACGTCACCGGAAGCCTCCGTTGGGACCGCTCCAACCTTTGGGGTACAAGCTCCAAATTCCAGAACAAGCCTATCTGGTCGGTAGGTGCGAGCTGGAACATGAACCGCGAGAACTTCCTCCGTGAAGTCAACTGGATCAACAACCTCCAGCTCCGTGCATCCTACGGTATCGGCGGTAACATCGGGCGCAACACTGCTCCCTACATGACTGCGCAGTACTATCCCGGCAACCTCGGCAACACCGGTGCCGTCCTCGCTCCGCCAAACAAGGATATACGATGGGAAAAGACACGCACCATAAATGTCGGTGTCGACTTCGACCTGCTGCGCAACCGCCTGTGGGGTTCTCTTGAGTACTACCACAAGAAGAGTACCGACCTTCTCGCGATTATCAACGGCTCCCCCACACAGGGATTCGGCTATGCCACACTCACCACCAACAACGGTGCCATCGACAACAGCGGTCTGGAGCTCAACCTCTCCGGACAGATCATCCGCAAGGCTGATCTCGTGTGGACATCAACCCTCCTCTACGCCTACAACCGCAACCGCGTCAAGCATATCAGCCTTGAGCCGTCAGCCTACGATTCCCGCCTCACCCTCCCCCTCTCGTACCCCACTGTAGGCAACCCCTACAACGCTCTCTACGCTTACCGCTACGCAGGGCTTAGCCCCGAAGGCGAGCCGCAGATCTACGATGCCGACGGCAATATCACCACCGGTCAGGTACAGGACGCCGATGCAATAGTGTACGCAGGCACCACAGTGCCGGTCCACAGCGGATCATTCAACAATGTGGTGCGGTGGAAGGACTTTGAGTTCTCCGCGCTCATAACTTTCGATTTCGGACACAAGGTTCGCGACAATGTCACTCCGGCGATATCCATGACCTCAGGGCGCATCACATCCACCCACAAGGACATCATGAACGCCTGGAAGCAGCCCGGCGACGAGGCTTACACCGATGTGCCGCGCCTGCTCTTCTCCAACGACACCGGCAGTTACAACACCTACCGTGCCTTCAATTACCGTAACTCCGACCTCTTCATATACGATGCCTCCAACATCCGCATCCGCAACATCGGAGCCTCCTACATGCTCCCCTCGGCAATATGCCGCAAGGCTCAGCTCAAGCAGGTGAAGTTCCGCTTCGCTGTCGAGAACCTTGCCACCATAGCCATGGACAGCAAAGCCCACTATCTGCTTGACGGTAAGCAGAACCCCAACTTCGTGTGGGGACTCAATCTCGGTTTCTAATCTGATATATCCAATCGACTTTGACAATGAAACATATATATAAGAAATTCATAAATGCCGCCCTGGTGGTGTCAGGACTCTTCGCTACATCATGTAACGACTTCCTTAACGAGATACCTAAAGGGGAGAAGATCCCTCAGACATGGGAGGATTACAACGCCTTTATGCGCAATAAGAACCTCTCCTATTTCGAGAACGAGCAGATACTCTTCCTTATGGGCGATTATTTCCGCTCCCCGAGCGCGCTCAACAGCAGCGAGCTCACAAGAGCTAACTATCTATTCCTCGAAGATGTGGACCGCACAGCCATCAACACCGGCGACTACATGGCTTTCTACAGTGCCTACGAGATGATGTTCTACTGGAACCTTATCATCGAGGAGGGCATGAATGCCACCCAGGCCACCGACCAGCAACGCCGCATGCTCGTGGCTCAGGCTCGTGTGCTCCGTGCCATGACCTACCATTATATCGCCAACTATCATGCCGACCAGTATTGCGAGGCGACCCTCAACACCCTCTCAGTCCCCCTTGTTACATCCGCTTCCGTCGAGGCTCCTTCCCCCCAGGCGACCCTGCAGCAGCTCTACGATTTCATGGTCTCCGATCTCCTCGCTGCCATTCCTGATCTTCCCGACCGTGGCGAGACCATCGTGCACCCCACCAAGGCGGCTGGCTACGGAATGCTCGCACGCGTCTATCTGTCGATGGGCAGATATGCCGATGCCGGCAAGGCTGCTTCCGACGCTATCAAGGAGAACGGCAATCTCTATGACTGGGTGAAGTTCTACAATGATGATAAGGAGCGCATCGAGGACACCTCTACGTTCAATGTCGCCACATCTGTCAATCCCGAGATCGACAACCCTGAGAACTATGTGTACCACGCTTCAAGCTCCGGATATTGGGCAGGCATAAGCAGCGGTTCACTCACCCTCTCACTCGAACGCGCCGCACGCTTTGAGCCGGGCGACATTCGCCTCATCGGCAAGTGGCGTTATTACAAGACAGCCGCAGGCATAGAATACTACCGCGGTCTGTATGCCAACGAACCCAACTACGGTGGCATACGTGCTGCCGAGATGTACTACATCCTTGCCGAATGCCAGGCTCGCGACGGTAAGATCAGCGAGGCTATGGAATCCGTCAACAAGGTGCGCCGCACTCGTTTCCTTCCGGAATACTATACCCCTCTCCAGGCAGCCGACAAGACTGAGGCGATCAACAAGATCATCGACGACAAGGCTAACGAGTTTATACAGACCCAGATCCCATTCTGCGACTATCGCCGTCTCAACAAGGAGGGCATCTACACCCGCACCCTCACCAAGACCATCGATGGGGTGACTTATACCCTCCGTCCCGAATCGCATATGTGGATCTTCCCGTATCCTGCAAAAGTCCTGCAGAATCCTGGTAACAATCCCATTGTTCAGACCGTGAACAAGTAATTCGGGAGGAGATGTCCACCGTATAGCAATATTTGATGTTGCTTTATTGATGAACAGGAGATGAGGATGTGTCAAGATATGTTGTGCATCCTCATCTCTGCATTTTTCCTTCTCTTTTCCGGCAATGACCAGTTATTCAAATCCATTTTTCACATAATCCGAGTAATATGAAATCGATCCTCCCTCTTATTCTGCTCCTCTTGTCAGGCATATCCTCTACAGCCGGCAACCTGTCAGTGACATTCGATCTTTCCGGCAATCCCGGAAGTGAAGACATCAACATCACCCTGCGACCCGCAGAGGACTACAACCCCGCCTCATCGGTCACGCTCGCCCGCTCAGGCACTCAGCGCACCGGTGAGATACCCGCATCCCCCTCAGGGCTCTACTATCTCTATTGCTACACCCCCCAATATCAGACATCCATTCCTGTGAGCCTCGATGCCTCAAGCTTCACGGCTCCTGTCAAGGTCAATGTCGATGCCGGCGACTTTGTTGTGTCCACCTCCCTCGTCGGGCCTGTCAATTCGGCTCTTGCTGATGCCAACAGCCGTTTCGTCAGCCGTTCACGCCTCATTGGCAATAAATCCGTCGAAATGACCGGCGACGAGCTCCGCGACAATCTCCGGGGCTTCTCCGCCGATGCCGATGCCGTCATTTCCGCAGCCAAGCTCCCTGCACCCGCTCAGGAGTTCATACGCCTGTGGGCATACACCCTCGCATCCGACTCCTATAGCATGGCTCTCTACATGCGCTCACGCGCCGACAAGCAGGTCACCTTCTCCGTATCCGACATCCTTCCCCCTCCGGCTGCAATCCTTGACACCCCTATGGCGGCAGGATTCCCCTCAGCCATGGGAGCCGTAGTGTCGACACTCCCAGGAAAAAGCCTCGAAGAACGCCTTGAGTCACTCCATTCAGGCTACCGCACCCAGGCTATAAAGGACAACGTCACCCCAATGCTCATAGAATCATTCCTGAGCTCCTTCGACTATAAGAACGACTTCGAGTCAGGCGAGGCACGCCTGGCAGCTCTCACCGACAGATACTCTCTCCCCGCCAAATATCTCGCCGGCTTCCGTGCGCGTCGCGCCACCGTCCCCGGACTCCCCTTCCCATCGGGAATAACACTCCTTGACCGGGACGGCAACACAGTCGACTTCTCATCCTTCCGTGGCAAATACGTTTACGTCGACCTTTGGGCATCATGGTGCGGTCCATGCTGCAAGGAAGTCCCCTTCCTTCAGAAACTCGAAAAAGAGCTCAGCGACTCCAATGTCATCTTCGTATCCATATCCTGTGACTCATCCACGGCTCCATGGCTCAAAAAGATGCAGCAGCTCTCGATGCACGGCAACCAGCTCATCGACACAACCGGCGACCTCAACCGCAAGCTCAATATCCGCGGCATCCCCCACTTCCTCATCTACGATCCCCAGGGCAACCTCCACACCTACAACGCCCCACGTCCCTCCTCATCCCAGATCCTCCCCCTCCTCCGCTCCCTCAAATAACCCACAGCCCGATTCATAGACCATAGGACCATAATTTAGACCATAGGACCAGAGGCCAAAAGGTCCCAAAGTCAAATAATCAAAGAAGTAGATATAATCAAAGACAAAGACAGGAGAACAGGAGAACTTTCATGGAATCGTAGGGTGGGGGCGTGCCCCCACCGCCAGCGACGATACCGAAAAAAGTCCTCCGGTTCTCCTGTCTTATATCAGAACAGACCTATAGCACTTTAGCCAAAACTATAGTCCTCTGGACCTCCGGTCTTCTTGCTCTCTGGCACTCTGGTCTCAAAATAGTCCTCTGGCACTCTGGTCTAAAGTCCTCCGGTTCTCCTGTCTTTATTTATTCACTGCTCTTACTTAAGCTTCTCGGCCAATTTCTCAGCCACATCAGCAAGAGACCCCAGCGCATTAGCCGCAGCACCTTTAGCCTTATCGATAAACGGCTGAGCCTTCTCCTTAGCCTCCTTAGCTGAAGCCGACAGCGACTCCTTAGCATCAGCCACAGTCGATGCCACAGTGCTCTGCACATCGGCAAGCTTCTCTGCAGCCGCCTCTTTAGCCTCCGCCACCTTTTCCGCAGCAGCCTCTTTGGCTTCCGCCACCTTCTCAGCCGCAGCCTCCTTGGCATGAACCATTGAATCCTTAGCGTCGGCAACCTTCTCCGCGGCAGCCTCCTTATTAGCCTTGATTTCAGCCTTGGCAGCGACCTCAGCCGCCTTCGCGCTCACCTGTGCCGCCTTAGCCGACACCTCTCCCGCACATTTTGCTATCTTTTCATTCTTCAAATCCATAATAGTTGAGTATTAATTTGTTAGTATTGCATAATGGACACACCTCAAGTGCATCTCGCACAACCGATGTCCGTTTGAAAAAACAACGTCAGCATCGCCCGACAGGTTGAAAGAAACTTCGCCAAATTTTATTAAAAAAGCTTGTCCGCACTTGCAATCAGCCCGCATTAATACTATCTTTGCATATGAAAAAGTTGCAACAGATATAGTCAACTTGATAACTCAATAACTCAATAACTCAATATAACAAGAAAACACTATGAAAAAGAAATTCATTTGCACTGTTTGTGGCTACATACATGAAGGAGATGCAGCACCCGAAAAATGCCCCCTCTGTGGCGTTCCCGCATCCAAATTTGAAGAGCTCAAAGAAAACGAAGCACTCAGCTTCGTGACCGAGCACGTGATCGGCGTAGCCAAGGACACCGACGACGAAATGAAGAAGGACCTCAATGCCCACTTCGCAGGCGAATGCACCGAAGTAGGCATGTACCTCGCAATGTCACGTCAGGCCGATCGTGAAGGCTATCCCGAAATCGCCGAAGCATTCCGCCGCTACGCACTTGAGGAAGCCGACCACGCATCACGTTTCGCCGAACTCCTCGGCGACGTTGTATGGGACACCAAGACCAACCTTGAAAAGCGCATGAACGCCGAGTCTGGAGCATGTGCCGACAAGATGCGCATTGCAGCCCGCGCAAAACAGCTCAACCTCGACGCCATCCACGACACCGTACACGAAATGGCAAAGGACGAAGCACGTCACGGACGCGGCTTTGAAGGACTCTTCAACCGTTACTTCCGCAAATAAACCATACTGCGTCCATATGCTCCTATAGCCCCTCAGGCACTATAGGACCATCTCAAAAGACAGAACAACACAACACATTCGCCCTATAACCATCACCTGATGGTTATAGGGCGAAAATATTTAACTCAGACCAAAGTCCCGGAGGGACAAAGAAAGACAGGAGGAATTATAATCTAAAGACAGGAAAACAGTACAGCAGTACAGCAGGCTCAACCATCATCGGTAGGGCGGGGGCGTGCCCCCGCCGCCTGCGACAAATACCGTAAAG
>ERZ777011.2343-NODE-2343-length-15451-cov-3.049688_pt1 | contig 15451 bp, 11 predicted proteins | sample MGYA00374964_ERZ777011 | MGnify/ENA primary metagenome ERZ777011 (study PRJEB29310, sample SAMD00008975) | mouse gut metagenome | study: EMG produced TPA metagenomics assembly of the Metagenome analysis of fecal microbiota from mouse which was promoted...
CGAAAACCGCCAAGCCCGTAAAAGCTAAGGCCAAGTCGGGCAAGGAAGGATTTTTTTCGCAGATAAAGGCTGAATTTAAGAAGATCATCTGGCCCAGCCGCCAGTCGCTGCTCAAACAGACCGGAGTCGTTTTGATCTATTCGGTCGTTCTGGGAGTGGTTATTACCCTGGTCGATCTGGTGATCCAGTTCGGACTTGATCTGGTGATAACAAAATAAGATTCGGGAAGGTGCTTAGATGTCAGAGGAAATGTCAGGAGCCAGCTGGTATGTGGTCCACACATATTCCGGCTACGAGAACAAGGTAAAAGCCAACATTGAGAAGACTATCGAGAACAGAAACCTTCAGGATCAGATACTTGAGGTTTCGGTGCCGCTTGAGACGGTTATCGAGATAACCAAGACGGGCGCCAAGAAACAGGTTCAGAAGAAAATATTTCCGGGATATGTGCTCATTCATATGTTTATGAACGACGACACATGGTATGTTGTCCGCAACACAAGAGGTGTTACGGGATTCGTCGGTCCCGGTTCAAAGCCGGTGCCGCTTACGGACGACGAGATGAAGAATCTCGGAATAAACGCCAGAAAGGTTACAGTCGATTACAAGGTCGGAGATACTATCGTGGCGATATCGGGCGTATGGGAAAATACGGTTGGCGTTATCAAGAGTATTAATGAAGGAAAGCAGACGGTCACGATAACGGTCGATATGTTCGGTCGCGAGACTCCTGTCGAGCTTAACTTCAATGAAATACGGCATATGTAAAATATGCATACCCTTACGGTTTTCGCTCTGCGGAAATCTGACGGGCGTGGGAGGGTAATTCCCGCAAATACCACATTATTTTAGGAGGTGCCAAAGATGGCAAAAAAAGTAACAGGTTATATCAAATTACAGATTCCTGCCGGCAAAGCAACACCGGCTCCGCCCGTAGGTCCGGCACTCGGACAACACGGCGTAAACATCGTTGAATTCACAAAGCAGTTCAACGCCAAGACAGCGGACATGGGAGATACGGTTATCCCCGTAGTCATCACTGTTTATGCAGACAGAAGCTTCAGTTTTATAACAAAGACTCCGCCTGCGGCTGTTCTTCTTAAGAAGGCATGCAACATCAAGTCGGGTTCGGCAGTACCGAACAAGACAAAGGTTGCAAAGATTTCCAAGGCAGATCTTCAGAAAATTGCAGAGACCAAGATGCCCGATCTGAACGCGGCGTCGCTTGAGGCGGCAATGAGCATGATTGCCGGAACAGCAAGAAGTATGGGAATCACAGTTGAGGAATAAGAGAAACAGTAAGCAAATTGTGGGAGGGCAGACCCCGCAAATACCACTAGGAGGTTTTATTAATGAAAAGAGGCAAAAAATATGTTGAAGCGGCAAAATTGATAGACCGCGCAACTCTTTACAGCGCAGAGGACGCCGTGGCATTGGTTAAGAAGGCGTCCACCGCAAAATTTGACGAAACGGTTGAGGCTCACATAAGAACAGGCTGTGACGGACGTCACGCAGACCAGCAGATCCGCGGCGCCGTAGTTCTTCCTCACGGAACCGGAAAGACCGTAAGAGTCCTTGTTTTTGCCAAGGGCGCAAAGGCGACCGAGGCAGAGGCAGCCGGAGCAGATTATGTAGGCGGCGAGGAGCTTATTCCCAAGATCCAGAACGACGGATGGTTTGAGTTTGACGTTGTCGTTGCTACTCCCGATATGATGGGCGTTGTCGGACGTCTCGGACGTGTGCTCGGACCTAAGGGTCTTATGCCTAACCCCAAGGCGGGAACGGTAACTATGGACGTTGCCAAGGCTATCGCCGATATCAAGGCAGGTAAGATCGAGTACAGACTTGACAAGACCAATATCGTTCATGTTCCCGTAGGAAAGGTTTCTTTCAGCGAGGAGCAGCTTGCCGAGAACTTCAAGGCTATTATGGACGTGATCGTCAAGGCTAAGCCGTCGGCGGTCAAGGGTCAGTATATCAAGAACATCACCCTTACCTCTACGATGGGTCCCGGAGTGAAGGTTGACACGGTCAAATATCTCGGATAATTGACTGTTGACAAAAATAAATCAGGATGTTATTATAACATCTGCCGGTCGGGAAACTGACCGCCGCCGTAGACAGCAGGTGCCGCGAGGCATAAGAAGACAACGCCTGCCGAGGAGAATGAAGATAAGAGTATTTAAATGCGCTTTTTGATGTCTCCCGTATGTCTGCGGGAGGCATTTTTATGCACAGCCCCATGCAGAGGAAATATGCCGCCAAAGCGGCGCATGGAGTGTGCGGCGAGCAGGAGAAGATGAATATTCTCTGCTTGATTGCCCGAATATTCTATAAGGAGGAACTACTCATGGCAAAGGTTGAGATCAAAAAACCTATCGTTGATGAAATCATTGAGAACCTTAAAGACGCTAAGGCCGCCGTGCTTGCGGATTACCGCGGACTTACGGTTGAGCAGGATACGGAACTTCGCCGTAAAATGAGAGCCGCAGGCGTTGTATATAAGGTTTACAAGAATACAATGATCAAGCGCGCGATTGAAGGAACCGAATTTGAGGCGCTCGGCGCAGACCTTGAAGGTCCTACCGCAATCGCGATTTCCAAGGAGGACGCTACGGCTCCCGCAAGGAATCTTTATGATTTCGCTAAGAAGGCGGAGGCGTTGGAGCTTAAATCAGGCGTGGTTGAAGGAACTTACTATGATAAGAAGGGAATCACCGTTATCGCGACGATCCCGTCGAGAGACGAGCTTATCTCCAAATTCCTTGGAAGCATTCAGTCGCCTATCACCAATTTTGCGCGCGTTATCAAGCAGATCGCGGAGCAGAAAGAAGCAGAGGCTTAGAAATTATTTTTACTAAATATTTAAAAATTTATGGAGGAGAATTAAAATGACAACTCAGGAAATTATTGAAGTAATCAAAGGTTTATCAGTATTGGAATTAAATGATCTTGTTAAGGCTTGCGAGGAAGAGTTCGGAGTATCAGCGGCAGCGGGCGTTGTAGTTGCGGCAGCAGGCGGCGCGGCAGCAGCCGAAGAGGAGAAGACCGAATTTGACGTTGTTCTTGTTGAGGCAGGCGAGGCAAAGGTTAAGGTCATCAAGGTTGTTCGTGAGATCACCGGACTTGGTCTTAAGGAAGCAAAAGATCTCGTTGACGGCGCTCCTAAGACCGTTAAGGAAGCTGCGGCTAAGGAAGAGGCAGAGGAGATTAAGAAGAAACTTGAGGCTGAAGGCGCTAAAGTCGAGCTTAAGTAATTCGGACATATTTTTTCTAAAGCAGAACAGGCAGCCCCGGCACGCGCTATGCGTATCCGGGGCTTCTATTTCCTTTCAAAAATTCAAAAAATTTCTCAAAATTAACCGTTGACAAATTATTCCATTTGTGATATTATGGACGATGCATTATTGTGTGGGAGTAGCCCTTTTTATCGGTATTCCGTGTACCGCGGGCTATTTGGCGCTTTTCGCGCCGCATAAGGTAATGCTAAATATTTAGAAAGCGCTAGGGGTGAAAACGTCAATGGAGAAAAACATATTACGTCCTCAGAAGTACGGCAAAAACGTAAGAATGAGTTATTCAAGGCAGAAAGAGGTACTCAAAATGCCTAACCTCATTGAGGTACAGAAGGATTCATACAAATGGTTTTTGGATGCGGGACTCAAGGAAGTTTTTGAAGACATATCACCAATTACGGACTACAGTGGACATCTTAGTCTTGAATTTGTTGATTTTGTTTTATGCGAAGACGATGTTAAGTATTCTATCGAAGAATGTAAGGAAAGAGATGCGACATATGCCGCTCCTTTGAAGGTAAAAGTAAGACTTTACAATAAAGAAACGGATGAGATCAAGGAGCATGATATTTTCATGGGGGACCTCCCGCTTATGACCGCAACCGGTACATTTGTTATAAACGGAGCGGAAAGAGTAATCGTAAGCCAGCTTGTCCGTTCTCCCGGCATATATTACGAAATAGGACACGACAAGATCGGCAAAAAACTGTACTCCTGTACGGTTATCCCTAACAGAGGAGCATGGTTGGAGTATGAAACGGACTCCAACGATGTTTTTTCGGTGCGCGTTGACAGAACAAGAAAGGTTCCGGTTACGGTGCTCGTGAGGGCGCTCGGCTTCGGGACCAATGCGGAGATAATAGAGCTTTTCGGCGAGGAGCCCAAGATCATGGCGAGCCTTGCGAAGGACCCTTCATGCACGGAGAAGAATCCGGGCGGCGGTTACGAGGAGGGTTTTTTGGAGCTGTAAAAAAAAATAAGCCCCGGCGAGCCTCTTTCGGTGGACAGTGCCGAGAGCCTTGTAAACGCTATGTTTTTCGACCCCAGACGTTACGATCTTGCAAAGGTCGGACGCTATAAATTCAATAAAAAGCTGAATTTCAGGAACCGTCTTGCGGGACATAAGCTCGCGGAGGACGTTGTTGATGTGAATACGGGCGAGATCATCGCGCAGGCGGGGGACACGCTCACAAAGGAAACGGCGCTTGCGATTCAGAATGCCGCTGTTTCTTTTGTATGGATCGCGACGGAGGAGCGTAAGGTCAAGATCCTTTCAAATATGATGGTAGACATTACTTCTCATGTGGATATAACAAGGGAAGAGGCAAGGGCGCTCGGAGTGACCGAGGACGTGTACTATCCCGTCCTGAAGACCATACTTTCCGAGAACGATAGCATAGACGATATTAAGGCGGCGCTCAAGAAAAACGTGTCCGACCTTATTCCCAAGCATATTACTGTTGACGATATTATCGCGTCGATCAATTATAACATTCATCTTGAATACGGAATCGGCAACAAGGACGATATTGACCACCTCGGCAACAGAAGGATCAGAGCTGTCGGCGAGCTTTTGCAGAATCAGTACAGAATAGGTCTTTCGAGGATGGAGAGAGTCGTCAGGGAAAGAATGACGACGCAGGACCTTGAGGGCGCGTCGCCTCAGACGCTTATAAATATCAAGCCCGTGACCGCGGCTGTCAAGGAATTTTTCGGAAGCTCGCAGCTGTCGCAGTTCATGGACCAGAATAACCCGCTCAGTGAGATAACGCATAAAAGACGTCTTTCGGCGCTCGGACCGGGAGGACTTTCGCGTGACCGCGCGGGATTTGAGGTCCGCGACGTTCACTATACCCATTACGGAAGAATGTGTCCTATCGAGACCCCTGAAGGTCCTAACATCGGACTTATCAACTCGCTTGCGTCATACGCGCGCATCAATGAGTACGGTTTTGTCGAGGCGCCTTACCGTCTTGTTGACAAGACCGATCCTAAGAATCCCCGCGTAACGGACGAGGTTAAGTACCTCACCGCAGACGAGGAGGATAACTACTATGTTGCGCAGGCGAACGCCGAGCTGGATGACGAAGGACATTTCGTCAGAAACAGCGTTTCGGGACGCTACAGGGAGGAGACTTCGCAGTTTGAAAAGAGCAAGATAGACCTTATGGACGTATCGCCCAAGATGGTGTTCTCCGTTGCGACGTCGATGATCCCCTTCCTTGAGAACGACGACGCTAACCGCGCGCTCATGGGTTCAAACATGCAGCGTCAGGCGGTGCCGCTTCTAACCACCGATTCCGCGGTCGTCGGAACGGGTATGGAATACAAGGCTGCCGTTGACTCCGGAGCCTGCGTCGTTGCGCGCAATGCCGGAACCGTGCTTAAGTCAACCTCCACGGAGATCGTGATAAAGACTGCCGACGGCAATAAGGATGTATATAAGCTTACCAAATATTCAAGAAGCAACCAGAGCAACTGCTATAATCAGAAGCCCATCGTCACTAAAGGCGATACCGTCGAGGCGGGCGAGGTTATTGCCGACGGTCCCTCTACGAGCAACGGAGAGATCGCTCTCGGAAAGAACCCCCTTATCGGCTTCATGACATGGGAGGGCTATAACTACGAGGACGCCGTTCTTTTGAGCGAAAGACTTGTGAGAGACGACGTATACACGTCGGTTCATATAGAGGAGTATGAGGCTGAGGCAAGGGATACCAAGCTCGGACCCGAAGAGATAACAAGAGACGTGCCCGGCGTGGGCGACGACGCTTTGAAGAATCTCGACGAGAGAGGAATCATAAGAATCGGAGCGGAGGTCCGCGCAGGAGATATTCTTGTCGGCAAGGTCACGCCTAAGGGGGAGACGGAGCTTACCGCGGAGGAAAGGCTTCTTCGCGCTATTTTCGGAGAGAAGGCGAGAGAAGTAAGAGACACCTCGCTTAAAGTGCCTCACGGAGAGTACGGGATCATCGTTGACGCCAAAGTTTTTACAAGGGAGAACGGCGACGAGCTTTCACCCGGCGTAAACCAGTCGGTACGCATTTATATCGCGCAGAAAAGAAAGATCTCCGTCGGAGACAAGATGGCTGGACGCCACGGAAACAAGGGTGTCGTTTCGAGAATACTTCCTGTCGAGGATATGCCCTTCCTTCCGAACGGACGTCCGCTTGACATCGTGCTTAACCCGCTCGGCGTTCCTTCGCGTATGAATATCGGACAGGTGCTTGAGATCCACTTAAGCCTTGCGGCAAGGGCGCTCGGCTTTAAAATATCCACTCCCGTCTTTGACGGAGCCGACGAGAACGCCATTATGGATACTCTCGATCTGGCAAACGATTATGTAAATATGGAGTGGGAAGACTTTAAGAAAAAATGGGACGGCAATATAAATGAGGAGCTTATGGAATACCTTGGAGAGCATCTCGACCACAGAGCAGAGTGGAAGGGCGTGGAGATCTCAAGGGACGGCAAGGTAAGGCTGCGCGACGGAAGGACGGGCGAGTATTTTGACAGTCCCGTAACCATCGGTCATATGCATTACTTAAAGCTTCATCATCTTGTTGACGACAAGATACATGCCCGTTCGACCGGACCTTACTCGCTTGTAACGCAGCAACCGCTCGGCGGTAAAGCGCAGTTCGGCGGACAGCGTTTCGGAGAGATGGAGGTTTGGGCGCTGGAGGCGTACGGCGCTTCGTACACGCTGCAGGAGATCCTTACGGTCAAGTCCGACGATGTTGTCGGGCGTGTCAAGACCTATGAGGCGATAATAAAGGGCGATAATATCCCCGAACCGGGTATTCCGGAGTCCTTCAAGGTGCTTTTGGAGGAGCTTCGCTCACTTGCGCTTGACGTTACCGTGCTTGATGAAAACGGAGACGAGGTCGATATCAAAGAGAATATCGGATATGCAGACGGCGACGCCGGCGCTCCGCTTTATGACGATGATAAGCAGGCATACGGATACGAGGAGCCTTTCGGAGAATTCGGATTCCAGAAGCAGGAGATCGTTGACGGAGAGTTTACTTCCGTTGAAGAGGACGATTTCGACTTTGACGATGAAGAAGACGACGATGAAGAAGATGATTTTTCAGATGCGGATTTTGACGAGTAGAAGGGAGAGCTAAAAGATGCCTGAGATTAATAATGACACATATCAGCCGATGACATTTGACTCAATCAAAATTGGGCTTGCGTCCCCTGAGAAAATTCTTGACTGGTCATACGGCGAGGTCCTCAAGCCGGAGACCATCAATTACAGGACGCTCAAGCCGGAGCGCGACGGTCTTTTCTGCGAAAAGATATTCGGACCGAGCAAGGATTGGGAATGTCACTGCGGTAAGTATAAAAAGGTGAGATACAAGGGCGTTGTCTGCGACCGCTGCGGAGTTGAGGTCACAAAGGCGAGCGTGCGCAGGGAGCGTATGGGGCATATAAAGCTTGCCGCACCCGTATCGCATATCTGGTATTTTAAGGGAATTCCTAGCCGTATGGGACTGATTCTTGACATTTCGCCGAGAACCCTTGAGAAAGTGCTTTATTTTGCGTCATATATAGTTCTTGACGCGGGCGATACCGACCTTTCCGAGAAGCAGGTGCTTTCAGAAAAGGAATATTCGGACGCGGTCGAAAAATGGGGCAACAGCTTCAGGGCAGGAATGGGAGCAGAATCCATAAAGGAACTGCTTCAGAAAATAGATCTCGAAAAGGATTCGGAGGAGCTTAAAGCAGAGCTTAAAGACGCCTCCGGACAGAAAAAGGCAAGGATAATAAAGAGACTTGAGGTCGTTGAGGCTTTCAGGGAATCCGGCAATAAACCAGAATGGATGATACTTGATGTCGTTCCGGTCATTCCTCCGGATATAAGGCCTATGGTCCAGCTGGATGGCGGAAGATTCGCCACCTCCGATTTAAATGATCTTTACAGAAGAATAATCAACAGGAATAACCGTCTTGCAAGGCTCATGGAGCTTGGGGCGCCCGAGATAATCGTGCGCAATGAGAAAAGAATGCTCCAGGAGGCGGTTGACGCGCTTATCGATAACGGAAGACGCGGAAGACCGGTAACGGGTCCCGGCAACCGCGCGCTCAAATCGCTTTCGGATATGCTTAAGGGCAAGCAGGGCCGTTTCCGTCAGAACCTTCTGGGAAAGCGTGTCGATTATTCGGGACGTTCGGTTATCGTCGTAGGTCCGGAGCTTAAAATTTATCAGTGCGGTCTGCCTAAGGAAATGGCGATAGAGCTGTTTAAGCCTTTTGTTATGAAAGAGCTTGTCGCAAACGGTACGGCTCATAATATAAAGAACGCGAAGAAGATGGTGGAAAGGCTTGAAACTGAGGTTTGGGACGTTCTTGAGGATGTTATCAAGGAACATCCGGTTATGCTCAACCGTGCTCCGACGCTCCACAGACTCGGTATTCAGGCGTTTGAGCCTATCCTTGTTGAAGGTAAGGCAATTAAGCTTCATCCGCTTGTATGTACCGCGTTTAACGCCGACTTCGACGGCGACCAGATGGCTGTGCATCTTCCTTTATCGGTTGAGGCTCAGGCGGAGTGCAGATTCCTTCTGCTTTCGCCCAATAACCTTCTCAAGCCTTCGGACGGAGGTCCTGTTGCGGTGCCTTCGCAGGATATGGTATTGGGTATTTACTACCTTACGATGGAAAAACTTGCTAATCACGAGGGGAATCCCGAAGCCGCTGCGGTGTCCGACAAGGTTTATACCGACATGGAGGAGATCAAATCAGAGCTTGACAACGGCGCACTTACGGCGGACGACTGGATAAATTTCGAGGATGTAACGGACGGCAACAGGCATGTGGTCTGCACAGTCAGGGATCTGTTCGGACATCATTTTGCGGATATTAATCAGGCTATACTTGCGTATGAGAACAAGCAGATCACGCTTCATCAGGTTGTGTATGTGCACAGGACAGTTACGATGGAGGACGGGACCGTTGTTTCAGGCAATGTGAGGACGACGCTCGGACGGCTTATTTTCAACGAGATAATTCCTCAGGATCTCGGTTTCATAGACAGGACCGATCCCGAAGAGGCGCTCAAGTATGAGATCGATTTCCATGTGGGCAAAAAAGGTCTCAAGAAGATTCTTGAAAAGGTAATAAACACCCACGGAGCGACTAAGACTGCCGAGGTGCTTGACGCTATCAAGGCGATGGGCTACAAATACTCGACCAGGGCGGCGATGACCGTATCAATTTCTGATATGACCGTACCCGCTCAGAAAAAGCAGATGATAGCCGACGCGGAGGCTACGGTGGAGAAGATAACAAAGAATTTCCGCCGCGGATTTATCACCGAGGAGGAGCGCTACAAGGAGGTCGTACAGACTTGGTTCAAAACCGATAACGAGCTTACCAACGCTCTTATTTCCGGACTTGACAAATACAACAATATTTTTATGATGGCTGACTCAGGAGCCCGCGGTTCCAATCAGCAGATAAAGCAGCTTGCCGGAATGCGAGGACTTATGGCGGATACGTCGGGACGCACGATAGAGCTTCCTATAAAGTCCAATTTCCGTGAGGGACTTGACGTTCTGGAATATTTCATCTCAGCGCACGGCGCGAGAAAAGGACTTTCCGATACCGCCCTGCGTACCGCGGACTCGGGATACCTTACAAGACGTCTTGTGGACGTATCGCAGGAGCTTATCATCCGCGAGATGGACTGCTCGGAGGGCAAGGAAATTCCCGGTATGACAGTCGAAGCGTTCATGGACGGCAAAGAGGAAATAGAAAGCCTCAAGGACAGGATCACGGGACGTTATCTTGCGGAAAACATCACGGATCCCGAAACGGGAGAGGTGCTCATAAAGAAAAACCATATGATCACGCCTAAGCGCGCCGAGATAATCGGCAGACTCGGACTTGATAAGGTCAAGATAAGAACGGTTCTTACCTGTAAATGCCACCTCGGCGTATGCGCGAAGTGCTACGGCGCCAACATGGCGACGGGACAGCAGGTACAGGTAGGCGAGGCTGTAGGAATCATAGCGGCACAGTCCATCGGCGAGCCGGGTACTCAGCTTACCATGCGTACCTTCCATGCGGGCGGCGTTGCTGGCGACGACATCACACAGGGTCTTCCCCGTGTCGAGGAGCTTTTTGAGGCAAGAAAGCCCAAGGGACTTGCGATCATCGCGGAGTTCGGCGGAACGGCAAGGATCGTGGATACAAAGAAAAAGCGCGAGGTAGTCATTACCGACAACGAGGGCAATTCCAAGAATTACCTTATACCTTACGGCTCAAGGATCAAAATAATGGACGGAGACGTGCTTGAGGCGGGCGACGAGCTTACCGAAGGAAGCGTAAATCCTCACGATATTTTGAAGATCAAGGGCGTAAGAGCCGCACAGGATTATATGCTCCGTGAGGTGCAGAGAGTTTACAGACTTCAGGGCGTTGAGATCAACGATAAGCATATAGAGGTTATCGTAAGACAGATGCTTAAAAAGATAAGGATAGACGATCCCGGAGATTCAGGATACCTTCCCGGAATCAATATCGACGTGCTTGATTTCAATGAGACGAACGAGGAGCTTACCGCAAAGGGGCTTGCTCCGGTTGAGGGAACTCAGATAATGCTGGGTATCACGAAAGCGGCTCTTGCCACTAATTCGTTCCTCTCGGCGGCGTCCTTCCAGGAGACTACGAAGGTCCTCACCGAGGCTGCCATAAACGGAAGGATAGATCCTCTTATAGGACTTAAAGAGAATGTCCTTATCGGTAAGCTGATTCCTGCCGGAACGGGTATGAAGAGATACCGTTCGGTCGTGCTTGACAGCGATTCGGATACCGCGGTTGAAGAAGAATATTCTTTTGCCGAGGAGCCGGAGGAAACGGATATTCCCGCTGATATCGACGACGGGTTTGACGACGAAGAAGCTGAGATCACCGAAGAGGAAATGGAAGAAATCACCGAATAAACGATTTGAAATTTCTGCCCGGCAGCCGTTTGACGCGGCGCCGGGCGGTTTTTTACGGCCAGCCTCCGTATGCGGAGACGCAAAAGCCGAAAATCCTTTTTTTCGGGCAAAAAAGAGTTGACAACGTATTTGATTAAAGCTATAATACAGTTTGCGTGCACTTTGCACGGCTTATTTTAGTGCAATAAAAACTTGCACTGGGAATTTGATTTTTCAGATTCGCAACCAAGGAAATTTATTTACAGGAGGTGAAAAAGAATGCCTACATTTAATCAGTTAGTAAAAAAGGGGAGACAGACGTCAGTCAAGAAGTCTACGGCGCCCGCTCTTTTGAGAAGCTACAACTCTCTTCAGAAGAAAGCGGTCGATTCCGCATCGCCGCAGAAGCGCGGAGTATGCACAGCTGTTAAGACCAAGACCCCTAAGAAACCTAACTCAGCTCTTAGAAAGATCGCCAGAGTCCGTCTTTCTAACGGTATCGAAGTTACAAGCTATATTCCCGGAGAAGGTCACAATCTTCAGGAGCACAGCGTTGTTCTCGTAAGAGGTGGAAGGGTAAGAGATCTGCCCGGAACCAGATATCACATTGTCAGAGGTACTCTCGATACGGCAGGCGTTGCTAAGAGAAGACAGGCGCGTTCAAAATACGGCGCAAAGAGACCTAAAGACGCAAAATAATATTCACGTTTTAGTCAGTTAAGTGCCGGAGTAAGTATTTTTCCTGTAGGTTGCAGGTTACGATATACCGAGCGCGAACACATCAGACACATGTGAGTACCGATGAATTAATTTTATTAAGGAGGGAAGAACCGTGCCACGTAAAGGACATACTCAGAAAAGAGATGTATTAGCAGATCCGTTATACAACAGCAAGGTTGTAACAAAGCTTATCAACAACATCATGCTTGACGGTAAGAAGAGTACAGCGCAGAAGATCGTATACGGAGCGTTTGCAAAGGTGGAGGAGAAGGCTGGTAAGCCCGCACTCGAAGTATTCGAGGAAGCGATGAACAACGTTATGCCCGTGCTTGAGGTAAAGGCAAGACGTATCGGCGGCGCTACCTATCAGGTGCCTATCGAGGTGAGAGCGGACAGAAGACAGGCTCTCGGACTTCGTTGGCTGACCGCTTTTTCACGCAACAGAGGCGAGAAGACAATGGAAGACAGACTCGCCAACGAGATTCTTGACGCATCCAACAACACGGGTGCAGCAGTCAAGAGAAAAGAAGATATGCATAAGATGGCTGAGGCTAACAAGGCTTTCGCACATTATAGATTTTAAAAGCTTATAAGGAGGAAAAAACCTTGGCTGGAAGAGAATATCCGTTAGAGAGAACCAGAAATATCGGTATTATGGCTCATATCGACGCAGGTAAGACCACGCTGACAGAGCGTATTCTTTACTATACCGGTGTTAACTATAAGATTGGTGATACTCATGAGGGTACTGCTACCATGGATTGGATGGAGCAGGAGCAGGAAAGAGGAATTACGATCACATCAGCCGCTACCACATGTCATTGGACATTAGAGAAGGAAACCAAGGTTATGCCCGGTGCGCTTGAGCACCGTATCAATATTATTGATACTCCCGGTCACGTTGACTTTACTGTTGAGGTTGAGCGCTCGCTGCGAGTGCTTGACGGCGCTGTCGGCGTATTCTGCGCTAAGGGCGGCGTTGAGCCTCAGTCAGAGAACGTATGGCGTCAGGCGGACACCTACAACGTACCGAGAATGGCATTTATCAACAAGATGGATATCCTTGGCGCCAACTTCTACGGAGCAGTTGACCAGATAAGAAACAGATTGGGCAAGAACGCTATCTGCCTTCAGCTGCCGATCGGCAAGGAGGACGATTTCAAGGGGATCATTGACCTTTTCGAGATGCAGGCCTATATCTACAACGATGATAAGGGAGACGACATCACCGTAACAGCCATTCCCGACGACATGAAGGAACAGGCTGAGGAATATCACAACGAGCTTGTTGAGAAGGTTGCGGAACTTGACGACGAGCTTACAATGAAGTATCTTGAGGGCGAGGAGCTCACGGTTGAGGAGATGAAGGCGGCGCTCAGGCTCGCTACTTGCGAGTGCAGGGCGATTCCCGTGTGCTGCGGCTCAGCGTACCGCAACAAGGGCGTTCAGAAGCTTCTTGACGCTATACTTGAGTATATGCCCGCTCCTACCGATATCCCCGCGATCAAGGGTGTCGATATGGAGGGCAACGAGGTTGAAAGACATTCGTCCGACGACGAGCCTTTCTCGGCGCTCGCGTTTAAGATCATGGCAGATCCTTTCGTAGGAAAGCTTGCCTTTTTCAGAGTGTACTCAGGTACCTGCAATGCGGGTTCCTATGTATACAACGCAACTAAGGATAAGAAGGAGCGTATCGGACGTATCCTTCAGATGCACGCCAACAAGAGGGCGGAGCTTGACAAGGTATATTCGGGAGATATTGCCGCTGCGGTAGGCTTTAAGTTTACGACGACCGGCGATACCATCTGCGACGAGCAGCATCCCGTTATCCTTGAGTCAATGGAATTTCCCGAGCCGGTCATCGAGCTTGCTATCGAGCCCAAGACCAAGGACGCTCAGGGAAAGATGGGAGAGGCTTTGGCAAAGCTTGCCGAGGAGGATCCCACGTTCAGAGCTCATACCGATCAGGAGACAGGTCAGACGATCATCGCCGGAATGGGCGAGCTGCATCTTGAGATCATCGTGGACAGACTTCTCCGCGAGTTCAAGGTTGAGGCTAACGTAGGCGCTCCTCAGGTTGCTTATAAGGAGACGATCACCAAGCCGGTTGACGTTGACAGCAAGTATGCAAAGCAGTCCGGCGGACGCGGTCAGTACGGACACTGCAAGGTTAAATTCGCGCCTATGGATCCCAATGGCGAGAAGACCTTTGAGTTCGAGTCCACTGTTGTCGGCGGAGCTATTCCCAAGGAATATATCCCCGCTGTCGGCGAAGGTATCGAGGAGGCTACAAAGGCAGGTATACTTGCCGGATTCCCCGTACTTGGCGTACACGCCAACGTATACGACGGTTCGTACCATGAAGTCGATTCGTCCGAGATGGCGTTCCACATTGCCGGCTCTATGGCGTTCAAGGACGCTATGCAGAAGGCAGGTCCCGTGCTTCTTGAGCCTATTATGAAGGTTGAAGTTACGATGCCCGAGGATTATATGGGCGACGTAATCGGAAGCTTGAACGCAAAGCGCGGACAGATCCAGAGCATGGACGACCTCGGCGGCGGCAAGATCGTACGCGCGTTAGTTCCTCTCGCGGAGATGTTCGGATACTCTACGGAGCTTCGTTCATCAACACAGGGACGCGGTAACTACTCGATGTTCTTTGAAAAATACGAGCAGGTTCCCAAGAACGTGCAGGACAAAATTATCGCGAATAAAGGAAAATAAACAGTTGAAAATATTTCTTTAATGAAATATAATAGTTTCAGTTGATTAAGATTACCCCAAAGGGGATAATTAAAGGAGGATTTTAAAAAATGGCTAAGGCTAAATTTGAAAGAAACAAACCACATTGTAACATTGGTACAATTGGTCACGTTGATCACGGTAAAACAACTTTAACAGCAGCTATCACCAAGACTCTTAACTCAAGACTTGGTACCGGCGAGGCTGTTGCATTCGACATGATTGATAAGGCTCCCGAGGAGAGAGAAAGAGGTATCACGATTTCTACCGCTCACGTTGAGTATGAGACAGAGAACAGACATTATGCTCACGTTGACTGCCCCGGCCACGCTGACTATGTAAAGAACATGATCACAGGAGCAGCTCAGATGGACGGCGCTATCCTCGTAGTTGCCGCAACCGACGGCGTTATGGCTCAGACGAAGGAGCACATCCTTCTTGCACGTCAGGTAGGCGTTCCTTATATCGTAGTATTCCTTAACAAGTGCGATATGGTTGACGATGAGGAGCTTATCGAGCTCGTTGAGATGGAGGTTACAGAGCAGCTTGAGGAGTATGGTTTTGAAGGCTGCCCGATCATCAAGGGTTCCGCTCTTAAGGCTCTTGAGGATCCTTCAAGCGAGTGGGGCGACAAGATCCTTGAGCTTATGAAGACGGTTGACGAGTATATCCCTGATCCTCAGAGAGATACAGACAAGCCTTTCCTTATGCCTGTCGAGGACGTATTCACCATTACCGGTCGTGGTACCGTTGCTACCGGCC
>ERZ777011.2344-NODE-2344-length-15450-cov-3.353167_pt1 | contig 15450 bp, 15 predicted proteins | sample MGYA00374964_ERZ777011 | MGnify/ENA primary metagenome ERZ777011 (study PRJEB29310, sample SAMD00008975) | mouse gut metagenome | study: EMG produced TPA metagenomics assembly of the Metagenome analysis of fecal microbiota from mouse which was promoted...
TCTGCATAAATTCTGTCGCGGGTTGCTCCGGGAGTATCCTTTACTATAGAAATTGCCTCTCCTGCCAAAGCGTTAAACAATGTAGACTTTCCTACATTGGGCCTTCCCACTATGGCGACTATAGGTTTACTCATCTTTTCTTCCTCCATTATCAGGGTAATTTCTTATGTATACAAAATTACCGTTTTCCTCCCTCTCCTTGCCGGCTTCCCCTTCGTTAATAAATCCCTTAAGCAAATCCTTACCGCTTGATTTTACAATATTTACATGGACTTGTAAAGCATTTTCCACGTCCTTAAGCCCCATGTCGTCTAAAAAAAGAGCCTCTCCGCTTCTTAAAACATTGCCCGGCAAAAGCAGCACATCGCCTAAATTCTTATCCTTTAGCTGCGATATTATATCCTGGCCTGTTAGGAGGCCTGAAACCGTAATTGTCTCACCAAAGAAATCATTTCTTATTCTGTACACATCAATCTGAATATTAGGGAACTTTTTCACCGTCACATCTGCAAGCTCTTTTATAAGGTCATATGCAAGATAGCCTGTAGCTAAGGAAATATGAGCTTTCCTGTTATCTCCTGCTTCCTCTGCCAACGCCTCATAAAACTCATCCTTTAAAAGCCTCATCATTCCCACACCGTTTTCAAGCTGGATATAGCCGTCGTATCTTTCCTCCTCAGGAAAATCCCTTCCGGCATTTATATACCATTCGTCTGAGGCGTGAATAAAATGAAGGCCGTATCTGTCGTAAAAGTCCTGCTGATAGCCTTCTATCATGTCAATGACCTCTCCCGCCTCCTCACCTGAAAACAGCTTGAGAGGATACAGTCCCTCCCTGTACTTTGTAAGTCCTGCCGGAACCACCGATACGCTTCTCATATGGGGCAGATAGCGTGATAAATCCTCTATTGTATTCCTCAGCTCCTCCCCGTCATTTACTCCCTTGCACAACACTATCTGACCGTTCAGCTCAATTGAAGCCCCAGCCAGCCTGTCAAGCTTTTTAAGAGCCTCCCCTGCAAATCGGTTATTAAGCATTCTGCACCGAAGCTCAGGGTTTGTTGTATGCACCGAAATATTTATGGGGCAGAGATGATATTTTATTATCCTGTCTATATCCTTATTGCTCATATTGGTAAGGGTTATATAATTTCCCTGCAAAAATGAAAGCCTTGAATCGTCATCCTTAAAATAAAGGGTTTCTCTCATACCCTTAGGCATCTGGTCAATAAAACAAAAAATACATTTATTTGAGCACGCTCTGTAGTCATCCATAAGCCCCTGCTCAAATTCAATGCCTAAATCCTCGTCGGCTTCCTTATCTATCTCTAAAATCCATTCCTCACCGTCAGATTTTTTTATAAGAATTTCAATATATTCGTCATTAATGGCATAGTGATAATCAAAGACATCCTCCATCTGCTCTCCGTTTATTTCAAGAAGCATATCCCCTGCCTCTATATCCATTTCCTCTGCTATTGAGCCTTCTTTAACGCTCTTTATAAGATGTCCTTTTTTCTTTTTCATAAATACCTCTCAAGCCGTTACTAAAATCTTCCTTCCCCATAGTCCCTTACAAGCGCTTTTATACGCTCGGTCGGACTCAAAACAGGCTCTGTAGAAAAATCATGGTTAAGGGTGTCAATAATAAGAGCTATAAATTTACTCATATCCGCCTCTATATAATATGGTCTCTCTGTAAGCTTAGGATTTCTGTAGGTAAGATTTGTGGTGATAACATAGTTAATATAGCCGTTGTCATAATATTCATCAAACTTTTCAAAGCCGTCGGTAAAAAGCCCAAAGGTAGCGCATACTATAACCTTTCCTGCTCCCCTGTCCTTTATCTGCTTTGCCACATCCAGCATGCTTTCACCTGATGAAATCATATCATCCACAATTATTACGTCCTTATTTTTTACATTTGAGCCTAAAAACTCATGGGCAACTATAGGATTTTTTCCGTTGACTACAGTAGAGTAATTTCTTCTCTTGTAGAACATGCCCATATCCACTCCAAGGACATTTGAAAAATAAACGGCCCTGTTCATTGCTCCCTCGTCAGGACTTATAATCATAAGATGCTCATTGTCAATTTTTAAATCCTTGTCCACCTCAAGCAACGCCCTTATAAACTGAAAAGGCGGCATATAATTGTCGAAGCCGTGAAGAGGAATGGCATTGTCTATTCTCGGGTCATGGGCGTCAAAGGTGATAATGTCGTTTACACCCATATTTATAAGCTCCTGAAGAGCTAAGGCGCAATCCAAAGACTCCCTTTTCGTTCTCTTATGCTGCCTTCCCTCGTAAAGAAAGGGCATAATAACATTTACTCTCTTAGCGTGGGCAACCGACGCAGATATTATTCGCTTTAAATCCTGATAATGGTCATCCGGCGACATATGATTTTCATGTCCGCACACAGAATATGTAAGACTATAATTTCCTACGTCAACCATGGCAAACATGTCCACGCCACGCACAGACTCCTTTACCACGCCCTTTGCCTCACCGGAACCGAATCTTGGACAATGGCACTTTAAGAGATATGACTCGCTTTTATATCCCTTAAATTCTATAGGCATTGACTGGCTAATAATTCTGTTTCTCCTAAGCTCAACCAGATGCGTATCCGTTTTACGGGCAAGCTCAAGACAGCCCTCAAGGGCAGCTACCTTTAAAGGAGCTACCGGAATAGGCGTAGTTTCTGAAAAATTATCGTTTTGCATCACATGTCCTCTTTTCTGTATCTTAAGTTATGTTTTAAAAATTTTACCATTTAAGTATTTTACCGTCAATCCCATTCCTTAAAAAATATGTTTAAGTCACAGTTTCCTGAAATACCGTCAACCTTTCCGTCGCTTGCGTACTGCCAGCCTGCTACCTCATATGGAATATATATATCGTCATTGTAGAAAGCATACCATATATCTATATCCTTAAGCTCCTTTAAGTCTACCATGGTTACAAGACACTTTATATTGCCGTAAAGCATTGTATTATAGCCTTCTTTTTTCACCTCATCAAAGAAAACCCTGCATACCCTTGTAAGCTCCTCCTTTGAAAGAGCTTCGTTCCTGCCGTCCTCTCCCGCAATATCCTCAATGTCAAGCACAACAGGCAGCTCAATATCATAATCCTTTATTCTCTCAAGCACAAACCTGGCTTCCTCCCTTGCCTCCTCCTCGTTTATGGCCTCTGAAAACATATATACTCCTGTCTTTATACCTGCCTTTTTTGCCCCCTCTATATTTTCCTTAAAATATTCATCCTCAACTAAGGCTCCCGAGCCGTAGCCCCTTATGCCTACTCTTATAAAAACATACTCAACCCCGTCTGCCTTTACCTTGTCCCAGTCTATTTTGCCCTGAAACTTTGATACGTCTATAGTCTTATGTATGGCTATATCCTTATCGCCTGTATACTTTAGCTCTCCTGCCTCCGTATCCATCCAGAAATCGCCCTTTTTAAAGCTGTTTTTTGGTAAATCAAGTATTTCTCCAAAAACAAAGCCATTAGTATCATTGTGGACAAGATACTGGGGAAAAAGCTCTCTCAGCATACTAAGGGTAGTATCTCCTCCGGACATTCTGTCCTTTATCATATCCAACAGCTCTGCCCTGCTCTTGTCATATCCTTTGGCATATGCAAGCTCATGCTCATTTTCCACAAGCTCCGCCGCCTGCGCAGCCGATATGTAATCAGCCGTATTTATAACCGTATCGCCGTCAACCGCAACAGCTTCACCTTCTTTTTTTGCATTATCAATAAGCATATATACAAGCAGCGTCGCTGCAGATACAAAGCATAATGTAATTATAGCGGCATATATCTTTATTCCTCCTGCTGCTTTTTTATTCTTTCCGTCATTATATACAGTGTTTTCCATACTTTTCTCCTATCTGTCCGCTCTAAAGCCTTGTTCGTTTATTACTTAAGCATTAAAAATGCGCATAAATTTCCCCGTTTTCCCATATGGCCTCTATGTGAAAACAGTATATCCCTGTTACAGCATGTGCATATATCAGGTATGGCTATATTATCCGATAAAACTCCCGCATCTGTCAATACCTTATAGTTGGCAGCCCACAGATTTAACAAATATTTTCCGTTATCCTTTTTATATAATATGGCGTCCATATTCTGAGCGCTTTCCCTAATATGCTCCGTATCATAAGCCCTATGTTCTTCTGCCGAAGCTCCAAACTCTTTTTCAAACTCCCTTGCCACCTCCAAAGAAACCTCATAGCAATTAAGACAAATAGACGGCCCTATTGCCGCTATAACATCTTCGGGCTTTGTGCCAAACTCTTCCTTCATTCTTTTTAGCGTCGCCTCTCCCATTCTGTTTACCGTTCCCCGCCAGCCTGAGTGAGATAAGCCTATGGCTTTATTTTTAACGTCTGCAAAATAAAGGGGAACGCAGTCAGCATATGACGTTACAAGGGTTATTCCCCTCCTGTTTGTTATCAGCCCGTCTATATCGCTGTAATCTGCCTCTTTATATATTCCCTTGCCTATGTCATTTTCTGTTACCGTCAAAACATTTGTTGTATGAGTCTGATTGCTCATAACCGGATTTTTAAAGCCGTTTTTTTCCGTAAATATTTGAAAATTTTTTCTTACATTCTCTATGGAATCTCCCATTTTTACCGAGAAATTCATGGAGGAATGCATTCCCCCGCTTACTCCCCCAAGCCTTGTTGAAAAACCGTTATGGACTATTCCTGTTTCCTTTAGATTTTTATATTGAATATATGGCGCTTCTGTTTCTACAATAATTGTGCTGCTTCTTTTTCCTGCCTTTTTTATTTTTATCATATACTCTCCTCTATAATCCTCCGAATGCATTTTTATAATGTCTGATTTTCCCGCCCTCCACGGCAATAACATCAAATCTGCATAATACGTTATCTCCCTTACGGCGCTTATACAAATAATACATTGCGGCTTTATATATTCTTTGCTGCTTTATGGGGCTTACCGCCTCCTCAGGCAGTCCATAGCCTGCTGTTCTTCTGTATTTTACCTCCACAAAAACATAAGTATTCCCGTCCATTGCAATAATATCTATCTCTCCGCCGCTGCAGTAAAAATTTTTCTCTAATATAATATAGCCGGATTTTTCCAGATATTCCGCCCCTAAGGCTTCCTTATCCTTTCCCACGCTGCGATTATTCATATACCTTTAGCCTTTCGTTACCTTAATACCTTTGAGCGGATTTTATCCATTCTGTCCACAAACACAAGTATCTCCGCTACAACGCCGTACAGCTCCGGAGGTATTGCCTCTCCAAGCTCAAGCTTTGACAGGGTTTTTGCCAGGCCCTCATCCTCATATACAGGCACGTCTGATTCCTTTGCCGTCTCTAATATTTTATCTGCAATTATGCCCTTTCCGCTTGCTATAACCTTAGGCGCCTCCTCCGAAGGGTCGTATTGCAGCGCGACCGCTATCTTTGGCTGCTTTTCCTTCTCATTATCCTTCATAGGCTACCTCCCCTCTCAAATAATATAAAATATAATAAGTCATTTGCTATAATCTTATGTCAAAGCCATATCTCTTTACTTCATTCCTTGGTTTATCTACATTCATTATCTGTTCAAAGGGATTTTCAGGCTCCCTGCTTTCTATTACCTCGCTTGACAATTCTACCTCATAGCCCTGCTCCTCCAGTCTCTTTTTTAACTCAGGCAGATGCTCCTCCACAATATCCTGTGACACTATATCTGACAATGAAAACCTTGTGGAAACCTTTCCTGAAATATCCATAGACACTCTTACGTCAGTGGCTCCCAAATGCTCCATATCAAGATGAAGAAAGGCTGTAATAGGCCCATCCTTCAGGGATTTATTTTTATTCCTGTTGTATACAAATAATTCTCCGTTTGCCTCTCCTGACATAGTCTTATATGGAACCTGAACATAGCTTGCCACATTATTAAAATCATTCATAAACTGAATGTTATTTTTCATGCTTTCGGCTGACTTATATGCGTCTGTTTTCTCCATACCGTTGTTTTTCAGTGCTTCCATTATCTTTTCAGCGCTTGCATATATGGTTTTAAGCTTATCGTTGATTGCGCTTTTTATTTCATCGCCTGTTTTTCCCTCTAAGGAGTCTGCGTTTAACAGCCATCTGCTTTTCAGCTCCTTTAAGGCTTCCTTTATATGACCTTGAAGCGTCTGTCCTTTAAGCTTATCTTCTACCTGAGAATTTTCAGCCTGCAAGCCGTCTGAATTTACGGTTTCAGCCTGCCTTCCCGGATTTTCTTTATCCGTTACATTACTCTTGTCTGTCGCATTTCCTTCATTTTGCGGCAATATTTCCTGTCTGCCTGGGGCTGTATCAGTATTGTGTCTTATAACAACCTTACCGTCCTCGTTTGAAAGCCCCACGGCTCCTTCCTTTATTTCTCCGTGGCTTTCCTTTGCCATATTTTCTGTTTTCTGTATTTCTCCATTAAGGATACTGTTATCATTTTTTCCTGCCGGACCTTCAATAATATCCGGCTCTCCCGTTATGCCTCCGGTTACGGCAGAGCTGTTTTCAGAATTTATCCCATCTGCTGTTTCGCCTGCTGATATATTTCCGTTATTACTTTCAGAAAGGCCGGTTTCCTTTGTTATATTCTCTGACAGGCTTTTTATAATATCGTCTAATATGCTTTTTACAAGCTCCGGCTTTGTCTCTGAAAGCTGTTCAAGATTATTTGCAAGATTACTTATATTTTCAGTTATTTTATGGTTATATGACTGATATGATTTAAGCTGCTCTAAATTTTCGGCGGTAACTGGGATGCCGTGGCTGTTTAGCGTGACAATATCCCCTACCCTGTCGTCAGGATATGCATTTACAAGCCTTTCCATATCGCCAAGGGACGTTTTGTCAAGGGCCATTCCGTACGCCATCATTTCCTTAACCATGGCTATATTTCTGCTGCTCATTTCAAGTCCAAGCTTCTCAAGAGAGGCAATAAGACTCTGGCTAAGCCCGTTTTCACCTGATGCGCCAACAGCCTGTAATAAAATTTTCACCCCGTCGTTTGACTTAACCATAAAATTTATTTTTTCACCTATGTTAAATTTTGCGCCGTTTTCAAGAGTTGCCAAAAGAGTATCTCCTCCTGATAAAAGCAGCTTTATATTGTTTCCTGTAATATCCTGTATTTTCCCATTAAAAACAGAGCCCTCTGTTAAGCCTGCCTTTACGAGAGCTCTCTTTACGCTTTCAGACACATTGACATTTCCCTTGCCGTCTGACGTCTGGGTTCTGTTATTTACCGAGTTAGGGTTTAAATAAAAATTCAATTATACCATCCTTCCAATAAAGCTGTTCCGGTGTATAGGCGTTTTCCCCAGCTTTTTTAAGGCTTCTATATGTTCCTTGGAGCCATAGCCCTTATTTGAAGCAAAGCCATAGCCGGGATACACGTTATCATATTCTATCATTATCCTGTCTCTTGTAACCTTTGCAACTATGCTGGCTGCCGCAATAGATATGCTTTTTGCATCACCCTTTATAATCGGCACCTGCCTAATACTGACCTCCGGTATGGTCACCGCGTCGTTTAATAATATATCGGGCTTTATACTTAAATTATTTATGGCTGTTCTCATAGCTTTATAAGTTGCCTGCAAAATATTTATCTCGTCTATAACCTTTTCTGATTCTATGCCAATACCGATTGCTACAGCCTTTTTCATTATCTCGTCATACAAGGCTTCCCTCTTTGTTTCCGAAAGCTTTTTTGAGTCGTTTATATATAATATTTCTACATCCTTTGGAAGTATTACTCCGCAGGCTACCACAGGGCCTGCCAGAGGGCCTCTGCCCACCTCGTCTATGCCGCATATATACTGTACGCTTCCGTATTCCCTTTCATAGCGGCTCATCTCATAGAGCCTTTTTCTTTCCTCCTCAAGCTTGATTCTTTGCTTTTCCTGTTTTTCCAGTTCCTTTTGCTCTTTTTTTGTCATTATTTTATCACTCCAAATTTATTTAAAGGAAAAATTCTAAAGCATGCTCTTCCCTCTATATGGTCTCTGGTTATACAGCCTATTTTTCTGCTGTCAGTGCTGTTATTTCTGTTGTCTCCAAGTACAAAATATTCATTTTCACCTATGTAAATTTCTTCCTCTGCGTCATATCCCTTCATAGGTATATCGTCTATGTAATATCCATAGTCCTCCTCAAGCACATCCCCGTTTATATATATCTTACCGTCTGTTATCTGTATGGTTTCCCCCGGCAGGCCTATTATACGCTTTATATAATATACGTCCATACCGGCAGCCCCATCATAATAAGGAAATACCACTATATCAAACCTTTCCACATCTCCAAATCTGTAGGACAGCTTTTCTATAATAAGGTTATCTCCGTCATTTAAGGTGTTATACATTGACATTCCGTCTACGGTAGTTCTCTGGGCCACATAATGAACTATAAAAAAGGATATAAGCACTGCGGCAAAAAGACATATTCCAAACTGGATTATTCCGTTAAAACTCTTTTTTCTTTTTTCTTTTAATTCCTTTTCATAAGGATATTCCTCATACTCCTTATCACTGTCTTCATCATTTATTTTATCTTCTAAATCCAGCTTCATTTTTCTTACCTTTCTTTACTTAATGGGCTTCTATTGCCCTTTCATACCTCCTATGCTGTTAAACGGCCATATCCTAAAGGATACCTTTCCTATTATGTCGTCAATATTTACCGGGCCTACGTCGCTTGAACGGCTGTCGTCGCTTTGATTTCTGTTGTCGCCCAGTACAAATACCTCATTGTCGCCAAGGGTATAAGGCCCCCAGTTTACATATATGGTAGACTGTCCGCCGTCGCTTTTTTCCCTGTAGATACCGTAGTATTCATTTAATTCCTTATCATTTATATAAAGAACCCCGTCCCTTATTTCTACCTTTTCATTTGGCAGCGCTATAACTCTCTTTACAAGACTTCTGCCATTGTCATATTTGTAAGGAAACAATACAATATCATATCTTTCCACATCTCCAAAAACATAGGAAAGCTTATTTATAAAAACCACATCTCCCTCCTCAAGAGACGGATTCATAGACTGTCCCACTATCATAAGAGGCGACATAAGAAACGCATTCCACAGAAGGGCTAATAAAAACACAAATATAATGTAAACAAATGTTTTTATCAATGTTTTTCTTCCGTCGCTTAAATTATATCTGTTAAGCAGTTTTTCAAGCATACTTTCTCCTATTCCGGCAGCTCTAAGGTTATCCTTCCAAGCTTTCCCTTTCTAAAGTCCTCTAAAATAATTTTTGCCGCCTTATCAATATCATATTCCCCGCCCTTTACAACACAATTTCTCTTTTCTGCCACCTTGTAAAGGATATCTGTTATTTCCCCGGTTTCAAGAGTTTTTCCATCCTTTTTATCATAATCTATGGAATATCTTTCTGCAAGGGTATCAGGATATGATTCCTCCAAAAACTTTATAAGCTCCATTGTAAGCTCTGTAAGATTTAATATCTCGTCGTTTATTGAGCCTGCAAACGCAAGCCTTAAGCCTACTGCCTTATCCTCAAACTTTGGCCATAATATACCGGGCGTATCTAAAAGCTCTAAGGTTTTACTAAGCTTTATCCACTGCTTTCCCTTTGTTACTCCCGGCTTATTTCCCGTTTTTGTACAGGCTTTTTTTGCATAGGTATTTATAAATGTAGATTTGCCTACGTTTGGTATTCCTACTACCATGGCTCTTACAGGTCTGTTAATAATTCCCCTTTTTCTGTCTCTCTCTATCTTTTCCCTGCATGCCTCCTGTATAATGGCATCAACGTTTTTTATACCTGTGTTATCTCTGGAATTTACCTCAAGAACAAAAAAGCCTTTATTTTTAAAATATTCTGTCCACAGCCTGTTTGCCCTCTGGTCCGCCAAATCAGATTTATTTAAAAGAATAAGTCTCGCCTTATTCTGTCCCAATGTGTCTATATCAGGATTTCTGCTGCTTAATGGAAGCCTTGCGTCTACAAGCTCTATAACTAAATCAATAAGCTTTATATCCTCCTGCATCATTCTTTTTGCCTTGGTCATATGACCAGGGTACCACTGAACATTCATACTTAGCTCCGTTTCTTTATATAATCACTTTACAAGCTTTATTTCACTAAAGGGCGAGGCAATAAGCCATGCCTTTCCAACTATATCGTCTTCATTTATATTTCCAATATAATCAAATCTGCTGTCCTCGCTTAAATTTCTGTTGTCTCCCATAACAAAATATTCGCCGTCTAAAAGCTTTATTTCAGTTTCTGCCTGTCCGCTTTCATAATTACCCTTAAAATATTTATCATCTATGGTTTCACCGTTAATGTATATTTTGCTTTCCTGAATTTGTACGGTTTCGCCCGGCAGGCCTATTATTCTTTTTATAACGTACTGCTCCTCATTTGTTTTAGATTTATATACTATCACGTCAAATCTTTCCGGTGAGCCAAGCTTGTAGGATATTTTATTTATAAGGACTACCTGTCCGTCATTAAGGGCGGCCGCCATGGAACTTCCCACTACGTTAGTTTCCTCACAAAGATATATTGCAAAAAAAGCCGCCATTGCCACTATCACCACAACATCAGCTATCCACTTTAAAACCTTGTCCGTAAAAAAATTCCCCTCCGGGCGCGGATTAAAAAAATCCATTGCTCTAACCTGCCTTCCCTTCTATATATAGAAAACAAGGCAAATACAACAAACGGTGTATCTGCCTTAATATTCTGCCCTGAAACCATATGGACAGATAAATTATTTAACTAATTCCTTAACCTTAGCAGCCTTTCCTACTCTCTTTCTTAAGTAGTTAAGCTTTGCACGTCTAACCTTACCTAATCTTACAACCTCTATTTTATCGATTGTAGGTGAGTGTAACGGCCATGTCTTTTCAACGCCTACGCCGTTTGAATTTTTTCTGACGGTAAATGTCTCCCTTGAACTTCCGCCCTGTCTCTTAAGCACAACGCCCTCGAAAACCTGTATTCTCTCGCGGTTTCCTTCCTTAATCTTTGCGTGAACCTTAACCGTATCGCCTACATGAAATTCTGCTATAGAGTCCTTAAGCTGTTCTGCCTCAATATTTTTAATTATTTCGTTCATTTGTGTGACCTCCTTAAAATATTCGATATTCTTAATACATTGATTATGTTCCTTTTTCGTAACAGAGGAATATCTCTTTTTCACAACATTCAGATATTATCATATTATGCGTTGTAAAGTCAAGAGATTTTTATAACTTTTATAAAATAACCATATCTGACCAAATTATTTTTATGCTCGCTATCTAAGTATACTTTTAATATATTTATATTAAAAAATTGTTTTTCTGTATTCGACTCTTTCTATGTCTTTTATTCTAAACCTATACTCTACATTACATTTTTCACTTCGGGCTATTATCCATTTTCCTTTTTGATAAACTTGTTTTATTGAGATATTATCAACTATATTGCCATTATAAAACACAAATTTTGCATAGCTATATTTGAATTTTCCATTTGAATCCAAAAAAACAAAATATATAATCTCATCTAATGTTATTAAAATTATTGCTATAAGTTTAAGAAGCCAACTGTTATTACCCAAAACAAAAATTTGCATTATTGCCGCTGATATAATTGTAACTACATCCACAATCCTTTTTAATTTTTTTTCAAATTTTAAACCTCTTTTGAAATTTACTTCTCTATTATTTTCTTTGCTTATTATTAACAATATAATATATGGTAATATATACAATATAAAGATTAGAATATTGTATATTTTTATATTATAATTTATATTAAAAATATAAGCGTAATAATTTATTAAAAAAACTATTAATAAATCCCATATAAATCCAAATAAAATTATTGATAATAAAAATTTAAAATATATATTTAATGATGATTTCTCTTTTGACTGTTTCCACGGTTTATCCTTCTTAACCCATCCGCTAAAATTTTGAAGAAACCATGGAATTATTACTACTAAAATTGGCACAATTATATTATAAATTACCTCTTTATATTCTGACACTAATTTCTCACTCCTTACAATAACTATTACCTTTCTTTGTATAAAAGTATACTTTATTGTTTAAATTTCGTTTATCTTTTCCGGAAAATCTTCTTTCGCCTTTTCTTCGTCATATTCATATATTGACATTGCTATTACCTCCAATTTTTGTGCCTTAAGGAAATCATCCGGTATTCCATCGGCTATATATTCCTATTTAATGTTTTTGTTTTTTCCATAAAATATATCTCCTTTAAAAAAATATACAGATTTTACGACGTTCATTGCTAATTATAATTTCTGCCATAATCTCTGATTAAATGTTTGGATAAAAGAGAAACCTTATGGATTAAACGCCAATATTAGAACTTATGTAATTAATTTGATTATATCAGAATATTTGATATTCAGTCAATTCATTTATTAATTAATAGCATATCTTATAATATTTTCCATTGTTCATGTTGATATAAAGGGCTTCTTCTTTGCTGATATTTACATTATAGTATATCAGCAATTATATTGCAATATATTAAATTATTTATTTAATATTTATTAATGTTATTGTCATTAAACATTAAAGAATGCTGTATGGTAAAGAAACAGCCACAGGCCTTACACCTGTGACTGTTTTTTGCCTTTACAGCATTAAAATCATCCCGTTGGATGTCCTTTAATATTCTAAATCTTTTTCATACATTTCAGAATATACCATAGTCGCTTTCAGAGAAGATTATTTTAAATATTTATTGTGTTACTGTAGTTCTTGTAGTAGTGCTTACATTTACTTCCGATACTTCAAGATAACAATTTTCTCCTCCTAAATATACCATCATGTCATCTGTAGGACAATCTACCGCCGTTATCATATAATGATATGTATTACCATCGCTTCCTGATATTTCAGCATCCACAACTATTGTTGTTCCGGCTCTCTTTGCATTAAGCTTAACGGTTGCCCCATTCATAATTGTTTTATAATTATCCCACTCCCAATTACATGCCGGTATAACCGTACTTCCGGTAAATTTTGCTGATATAAAATTATCCGACCTTATATACAAATCCTCACCTTCATTAAGTTCATTTAATCTTGTAAGATTTGTACAGAATGCTAGTGCAAAATTATGAAAGTTTTGTGCTTCAGCAGAATTATTTTTAAATTTAAAGGTTACATCAAAATCTCCCGTTACCTTTAATCCTTTGAAGTTTGCATAATTCCACCAGTCAAGGGTATATGTTCCGTCTCCGTTATCTGTTCCTATTGTAGATGCAGTATTATCTATACTATTTTTTGCTTCCTTAGTAACATACACTACATCTGCTGCTTCTGTGCCAACATTATCCTTACAGCCATACACGCTTAATTCTGTTGTCTCCTCTTTATCAGCAGTATTTTTACATGCTATCTCCGATACTTCAAGATAGCAATTCTCTCCTCCTAAATATACCATCATGTCATCTGTAGGACAATCTACCGCCGTTATCATATAATGATATGTATTACCATCGCTTCCTGATATTTCAGCATCCACAACTATTGTTGTTCCGGCTCTCTTTGCATTAAGCTTAACGGTTGCCCCATTCATAATTGTTTTATAATTATCCCACTCCCAATTACATGCCGGTATAACCGTACTTCCGGTAAATTTTGCTGATATAAAATTATCCGACCTTATATACAAATCCTCACCTTCATTAAGTTCATTTAATCTTGTAAGATTTGTACAGAATGCTAGTGCAAAATTATGAAAGTTTTGTGCTTCAGCAGAATTATTTTTAAATTTAAAGGTTACATCAAAATCTCCCGTTACCTTTAATCCTTTGAAGTTTGCATAATTCCACCAGTCAAGGGTATATGTTCCGTCTCCGTTATCTGTTCCTACTGTACATTCATCTGCTATTCTGTTAGTCACTGTTGAAACAGCTATGGCATTTTCCGGTATCTCAGGTTCCTCAGGCACATATTCCCACTCAATTCCGTCGCTTACCTTAATCGTATCAACGCTGGCAGTACCTACTCCTCTTCCTCTTAATATTTGCAGACCACTCAGCTTTCCGCCTCCGTTTATGTCTACAACCTCGTCAAACAGACTGGTTCCGTCTGCCTTGCTTATGGTTACCTTTGCCTTTCCAACTGTAGTATCTACCTGCGCCTTTACAGTCACCCATTCTCCTACAGGTATTTCTATACAGTTTTATCCGAATCGTTTACCTTCCATATTTTCTGCTGACTTGTGTTTGTCTGATTTGCTGCTGTTCCGGCAGGCGGCTCATTATAAAGCTTAAGAATATATCCGCTTGATACCGCTTCATTTCCATTATGCTTTACCGCATCTGTGCCCAGTATTGCAAATGCACTTACTGAGCGCTGTGTAAGAACGCCTGCTGTCAATGATGTTTCCATGGTTATGGTATACTTATCCGGAACTGTCTTTCCATCCTCATAACTAAATGCTGCATAAACGCCTCTGTTGCCAGAGTCTGTACCTGTATTAAACTTAAGATAATTGCCCTTGTCACCTCCGTCATTTACAACTGACAAAGCGTTGGTAAGACCATTCCACTCACTTAAGTCTCCATTTGAGTAATCCTGATAATATATATACGCAGATGTATCAATTCTCTCCACAGGCTCTGCCCACAGCTTAACATTGCTTACTTTTCCGTTAAACTTATCATTCCACCATGAGCCCCAACCAAGATTTAAGGTTTCAGCCGTGTTGTTAAGCCACTTAAGTACATTTGCGTAGCCTCCCCAGTTAGGGTCCTTTGAGCCTAAAATATTTCCTGCGTCGAGGTCAGCGCTGTCATACGCCTTTATTCCGTTTGCATATACCTCAAAGCCTGTGCCCTTAAGCTTAATCTCAAAGTGTGTCTTTCCGCTTATAAAGTTTGTTCCTGCCGCCCACGGCTCACTGTTCTTTACGTTTGCGTCAAAGAAGCCTCCCGTAGCGTTATAACCGAGATATGAGCCTCCGGTAAAGTACATTCTTCCTCCTCCGAAGAAGGATAATATAGTACTTAAATAAGCCCCGCTTCCCTCAACGTCAAACTCTATTACAGCTCCGTTATAAATCTCAAGTCCGTTTGTTACCGTCTTGTTAAATGGGTTTGGATAGCTGTATGTGCCCTCAGCCGCATTGCTTAAGTCGGCTTCGCCATCCGTAAACCAACTTCCTACAAGAAGTCTTTCGTCCTCTCCCTTATCGCCGAGAACCTTAATTTCATATTCCTTATCTACAGAGTAATCTCCGTTTGTAAAGGTAGCCGTAACCTTAACAGTGACATCATCACTGCCTCTTGTTACCTTTCCGTCGTTTGAAAGCACCGCCGTATTGCCTGAAGCATAGCTTACGGTAGTTCCCTGAAGTCCCTCTGTCTTAAAGGTAATATCAGATACAGTCTGCTGCGGTAT
>ERZ777011.2346-NODE-2346-length-15444-cov-2.805445_pt1 | contig 15444 bp, 12 predicted proteins | sample MGYA00374964_ERZ777011 | MGnify/ENA primary metagenome ERZ777011 (study PRJEB29310, sample SAMD00008975) | mouse gut metagenome | study: EMG produced TPA metagenomics assembly of the Metagenome analysis of fecal microbiota from mouse which was promoted...
ATGAGGCTGTTGTTCGCATAGCCGTGCAGATACGCGCTTTCGGGGATGATGCGGTACCCCCAGAGGGTGCCCGAACCGAACAATTCCCTCACGAACGCTACGACGATGAGGATCAGACCGTATCCCGCTCCGTTACCGATACCGTCCAAAAACGACGGCCAAGGCTTGTTGGAGAGTGCGAAAGCCTCCACACGTCCCATGATGATACAGTTCGCAATGATCAGACCTACAAAGACCGAGAGCTGCTTGCTCACGTCATACACATAGGCCTTGAGCACCTGGTCTACGAGGATTACGAGCGTAGCGATCACCACGAGCTGCACGATGATGCGGATACGGTTGGGCAATCCCTTGCGCAGAAGCGACATGACAAGGTTGGAGAAAGCGGTTACGACAGTCACGGAAACTGCCATGACGAACGCGGGTTTCAGTTTTGCCGTTACGGCCAGTGCGGAACAAATACCGAGTATCTGCACGATGACCGGGTTGTTCATGTTCAACGGCCCCCACAGCAGTTTAAGGTTCTTCGTCGAGAACATCGGCGTTTTATCTTTACTCATTGTTTTCAACTGTTAAATCGGTTATGCTGACCTGTTGCAATTCCGGCTGCGCCTGTTCGGCCCGCTGCCTGCGTATCAGCGGAAGATAAGCCTCCAGACAGGAGTAGAGCATGCTCTCCACCCCGCGGCTGGTGATGGTACCGCCCGATACCGCATCCACTGCGTGGTCGTTCCCGGCAGAAGCGCCGCTCCCCTTCAGCACCGAGATACCGGTAAACTGCTCGGCCTCGAAGATGGTTTTGCCGACAAACTGTCCCGAGAATGCCGCCGAAGTGATCTCGGCTCCCAGTCCGGGAGTTTCGCCCTGGTGGTCGAACACGACGCCCCGAACGGTCTTCCAGTCATCCCCCAAAGCAATGTATCCCCAAATGGGGCCCCAAAGTCCCGTACCGTATACGGCGAGTACGTTCAGTACGGTGCCGTCGTCCAGCCTGGCCACGAAAACCGGAAGCTGACGTTCCGACTGAGGTTTGGCGTACTGTTCTTTCAGTTTATCGAGCAGCCCGAACGCCTCGGCACCCTGTACCCGGTTGCCTTCGCCGTCCACCACATAACTGTCGATAATGTATTTGGCATACTCTTGTTTGATGTATTCGGTCTTGTCCTTCACCTTGTCCGCATCGCCTCCCAGACCGATCGTCGACAGGATGGCACCCTGTTTTTCGACAACGATATTGGCCTGCTGCCTGCTTTTCAATGCCATGGCCGCCACCGAAAGGAGCACCGCTACGATGACAATCATCACCGAAGCGTAAATAATGATGTATGTATTGCTGTTCTTGTTCATGGCCGCATTACTGTTTAACTGTTTTCAAACGTTTCTTCCTGCTACGGACATTGGCCTGCACTACATAGTAATCCACGAGCGGCGCAAGGGCGTTCACGAAAAGTATCGCGAGCATCATACCCTCCGGATAACCCGGATTGACCACCCGGATGAGCACGGCCAGCATACCGATGATAAGACCGGTAATGATCTTGCCCGTATTGGTCTGGCTGGAGGTTACCGGGTCGGTAGCCATAAAGACCGCACCGAATGCGAAACCGCCCAACAGCAAGTGGTAGTAAGCGGGCATCTCCATGTAGGCATTGCCGCCCACGAGGTTGAATATCCATCCCATCAGCAGCCCGCCGGCAAAGACGCTCAGCATCGTACGCCAGCTCGCCACACCCGTATAGAGCAGAATGGCCGCACCGATCAGGATGCAGAACGTGGACACCTCCCCGATGCTACCGGGCACAAAACCCCAGAACCAATCGCAGGCGGTCGTACCGCCGAAATCGAGCGTCGACGCACCGGCCGACACGCTGTCGTTGATGTATCCCAGCGGCGTGGCGCCCGAGAAGCCGTCCGCATAGGCTCCGCCCTTGGAGACACCGCGGATCCATACATGATCGCCGGAGATCTTCGGCGTATAGGCGAAGAACACGAATGCACGGGCCAGCAGCGCCGGGTTGAAGATATTCATACCCGTTCCGCCGAGCACCTCCTTGCCGAACACCACGGAGAATGCCACGGCCAGCGCAAGAATCCACAACGGCATGTCGATTGGCATGATCATCGGGATGAGCAGACCGGTAACGAGATACCCCTCGTTCACCTCCTCGCCTTTGCGCTGTGCGACCGCAAACTCGATCCCCAGTCCGACGATGTACGAAACCAGGATCATCGGCAGCATGCGCACGAAGCCGTACCACCAGCACCTGAACCACATCGCCTGCGAGGCGGGCTCGGCTATCGCAGCGAAATGCTGGTATCCGATGTTGTACATACCGAAAAGCAGAGCGGGCAACAGGGCGATGATGACGATCATCATCGTACGTTTCAGGTCGTTCGCATCGCGTATATGGCTTCCCCTGCGGGTCACCGTATTGGGAACGAAAAGGAACGTTTCGAACGCATCGAACGTAGAGTGCAGGAAACCGAACTTACCTCCTTCGGAGAAAGCGGGTTTGTATTTGTCTACGATTTTTCTCAGTTGTTTCTCCATATCCTTAGCTCAGCTCTTTAATCATCAAATTGATACCGTCTGCAATGACCGTCTGCATCTCCGTTTTGGACGGGTCCACGAATTCGCAGAGGGCGAAGTCTTCCGGAAGCACTTCGTAGATACCCAAGTCCTCCATCTTGTCGATATCCCCCGCCATGCACGCCTTGAGAAGGTAGATCGGGTAGATGTTCATCGGCAGGTAGCGGTCGTAGAGTCCCGTCACCACCAATGCACGTTTTCCTCCGTTCAGGTTGGTATCCAGATCGTACCGCTTGCGGGGCGTCAGCCACGAGAAGTAGCTGCGGGACACCGAGAACTTGTGGAATCGCGGAGCGATCCAACCGAGCAACTCGAAATTGTCGCCTTCGGGGATGATGGTCATCTGGTTGTGATAGAAATCCAGATAACCGTCGGCATCCGCCCGAACACCCGTCAGTACGTTGCCGCATACGATACGGAAATTCTCGCCCGCACGCTGATGCTTTACTCCGGCTGCCATGACCGGCTGCACGACGGAGGTACCCGCGATGAGCGACACGTATTTGGGCTCGGTCACTTCGGAACCCGTAACGGCGATCGTCTTCCGCATATCGACCGTTCCGGTATTGAACAGGCGCCCGATAAGGGCTACGTTCTGTATGTCTACGGTCCACACCGTCTCCCCTTTGTTGATGGGCGATACGTGGTGTATCTGTACGCCGACGTTACCGGCCGGATGAGGGCCCTCAAAAAGATGTTGTGCGGCATTCCCCAAGCGGTTGAGCACACCGTTCTCGCCGTTGCGCAACCCCAGGTGGACCTCCCCGTCGGTCAACTTCTTCAGTGCCTCGATACCGGCAGCCAGGTTGTCGTACTCGTCTTTCAGGACGAAGTTCATGTCCGGAGCCAAGGGGGCGGAATCGAATCCCGAAATAAAGATCGCTTTCGGTTTGTCGCCCGGATTGGCGATCGTTCCGTAAGGCCTTTGGATGATGAGGGGCCAAAGCCCGCTCTGCAACAACACCTCGGTGATTTTCTCCGGAGTGGACTTGGCCGGAACGGGAGCCTGGAATTTTTCGTATTCGACCACCGGATCGGCATCGATCACTACGGCCAGTATCCTTCGCTTTTCGCCACGACGAATGGCCGATACGGTACCGCTCACCGGAGAGGTGAAGAGTATCTGGGGCCGCGCCTTGTCGAAAAACAGAGGGGTACCCGCCTTCACCCTGGCGCCTTCCGAAACGAGCAGTTTCGGGGTAATGCGCGGAAAGCTATCCGGAATCACGGCATAAGTGGAGCCGACAGGCATCTGGACCACCGTCTTTTCCGCTTCGCCTACCAACCGGATGTCGAGACCACGTTTCAGTTTTATGACTTTCGACATATTATGATTATTGATATGAGTGTGTCGGAATAATTAGCTGCAAATCTGTATGTTTAAAGCAAAGGACAATACCTCTAAAAAAATACGAGGCAAATTTACGTTTATTTTTCCGGATTGCTAACTGTAATGTGAATTTTTTCACACAAAAATCCGATCTCGCTCCAAACACTTCCCACGCGGTCCGTCCGAAACGCTGCACAACACGGTAAAAGCCATACGTTTACCCTCCCGAAGGAGCCCTCATACCGCCTCCCCCGCAAGACACGATTGCTTCTTTCCCGACGATTTTTGTTACTTTTGCCCGCAGCATGACACCCTATATAGATATACACACGCATCGGTGCCCCGCCGCGTCCCCCGAAGAAGTGATCCGCATCGCCTCCTTTCGCATGGGCGTTGACACGGTATTGCCGGCCGCTCCCTTTTCAGCCGGCATCCATCCGTGGGATGCCGGTACGGCATGCGGCCACCTCTCCGAAATCGAGGAGCGGTTGCGCGGATGCGGGGCGACCGCCGTCGGCGAGATAGGACTCGACTATGCACGCACCCCCGGCCAGGCATCCTGCCAGCGGACGGTGCTCGCCACGCAGCTACGCCTCGCCGCCGAGCTGAGACTTCCGGTCATTCTCCATTGCGTCAAGGCCTTCGAAACCGTCATGCGGATGCTGCAGGGATACCCCCTGCCGGCCGTCATTTTCCATGGCTACACGGGCAGTCCCCAGCAAACCGCCAGAGCGATCGCCGCAGGCTATTATCTTTCGGCCGGTCCGCGGTCGCTGAGCTCCCCGAAAACGAAAGAGTCGATCCGCACGCTGCCGTCGCACCGTCTTTTCATCGAAACAGACGATAGCGACACGTCCATACAGGAGGTCTATGCCGAGGTGGCCGCCTTGCAGGAAATCCCCGCAACGGAGCTGAAAGAGATCGTATACCAAAACTTCAAAACTGTTTTCCCCGCTTATGGAATGGCTTGAAAGGACGGAACTGCTGTTGGGGGCCGAAAAGCTCGCCATGTTGCATAACGCCAATATTCTGGTCGTAGGACTCGGCGGTGTGGGGGCCTATGCGGCCGAGATGGTATGTCGGGCCGGCGTCGGCCGGATGACGATTGCCGATGCCGACACGGTGAGCGCCAGCAACATCAACAGGCAGTTGATCGCACTCACTTCGACCGTAGGTCGATCCAAGACCTCCGTACTCGCTGAAAGGCTGCTCGATATAAACCCCTGCCTGCAATTGCGAACGGTCGACGGTTTCATCAAAGACGATGCGACCTACACCCTTCTCGACAGCGAGCCCTACAGCTACGTGATCGACGCCATCGACACCCTCTCTCCGAAAGCGCACCTGATCAAAGGGTGCCTCGACAGGGGCATCCCCGTCGTAAGCTCCATGGGGGCGGGTGCCAAGACCGACCCCACGAAGATAGAGGTGGCGGATATCGCACGCACGCATCACTGCCCCCTGGCCCACATGCTGCGCAAAAGGCTGCACAAGATGGGGATACACACCGGCTTCCAGGCGGTCTTCTCGGCCGAGAAAATTCGGGAAGGGGCGATGATCATCGACGAGCAGACCAACAAGAAATCCAATACGGGAACCATCTCCTACATGCCGGCCGTGTTCGGCTGTTGCTGCGCGTCGGTCGTCGTGCGCGACCTCATAGGAGAGTTAAAATAATAAAATACAATCTATTGATTATGGTAAATATAGTTTTTCTCGACGAGTATAGTCTGAATGATGCCGACTTGAATGGCATCCGCGCCTTGGGCAACTACACCGGCTACGAATTCACCGCCCCGGAGCAGATCGTAGAACGTGCGGCCGAAGCCGACATCCTGATCGTAAACAAGGTAAAACTTACCGCAGCGATCATCGATCGTCTTCCGAAACTCCGGCTCATCTGCGAAGCGGCTACGGGCGTAGACAATATCGACGTGGAGGCCGCTACCGCCCGAGGCATTCCCGTAAAAAACGCCAAAGGTTATTCCACCCGTTCGGTGGCGGAGGCCACGCTCGGCGGAGCGATCGCCATGTTGCGGGAGGTCGTATACTATGACGACTTCGTCAAAAAAGGAGAATACTCCGCCTCGCCGCGCCTCTTCAATTACGACCGCCCCACCCGACAGCTCTACGGGCGCAAATGGGGGATCATCGGCCTGGGGGCCATCGGACATGCCGTAGCGGAACTCGCCTCGGCTTTCGGTTGCGAAGTGGCGTACCATTCGGTATCGGGCAACAAACGAGCGGAACGGTATCCCGAAAAAGAGCTGATGGAACTCTTGAGGTGGGCGGATATTCTGTCCATCCACTCACCGCTTAACGACCGGATACGCGGCCTTATCGGAGCCCAAGAACTCCGCTCCATGAAACCCGACTCCATACTCATCAACGTCGCCCGCGGAGGCATCGTGGATGAACAGGCGCTGGCCGATGCACTCGACGAAGGCGTGCTCGCGGGTGCCGTGGTCGATGTATTCTCCAAAGAGCCGATGCCTGCGGACAATCCGCTCCTGCGGGTGAAAGATCCTTACAAGCTACTCCTTTCCCCCCACAATGCGTGGTCGGCCAAAGAGTCCATCGACAACCTGGTGGAGGCGATCATCCGGAACATCGAAGAGTTTCTCCGAGCGGAGTAACCCCTCCTCTCCCGAATGCAGAAAAAGCGAAGGGGACTCGGATCGAGTCCCCTTCGCTTTTATTCCATATGTTCTTCGGCCTATTTGAAATCGACGAGCGATTTTCCGGTCATTTCTCCGGGTTGGGGCAATCCCATCATCGCAAGAACGGTCGGCGCCACGTCGGCCAGCACACCGTCGGCCACCGACGCTACCCGATCCGACACGACGATGATCGGCACCGGATTGAGCGAATGCGCCGTATTGGGCGAACCGTCCGGATTGATCGCATTGTCGGCATTGCCGTGATCGGCAATCACCACCACTTCGTATCCGTTCCGCTTGGCCGCCTCGATCACCTCGCCCGCACATTCGTCGACCGCCTTCACGGCCTTGGCAATCGCATCGTAAACGCCCGTATGCCCCACCATATCGCCATTGGCGAAATTGAGAGCGATAAAATCGAAACGTCCCGACGAAAGAGCTCCCACCAGGGCATCCTTCACCTCGTAAGCACTCATCTCCGGCTTCAGGTCGTAGGTAGCCACCTTGGGCGACGGAATCAGGATACGCTCCTCGTTGGTGAACTTATCTTCGCGCCCGCCGTTCAGGAAGAACGTCACATGAGCATACTTCTCCGTTTCGGCGATACGCAACTGGTTCAAACCGAGCGATGCGACATACTCCCCGAGGGTGTTCTGCACATTATCCTTATCGAAGAGGATGTGCAACCCACGGAACTTGGCGTCGTAGGGCGTCATCGTACAGTAATACAACGGCAAGGTATGCATTCCCTCGGCAGGCATATCCTCCTGGGTGAGAACGATCGTAAGTTCCTTGGCGCGGTCGTTCCGGAAATTGAAGAAAACGACCACATCGTTGCTCTTTATCGTACCGATCGCTTCGTCCTGTTCGTTCACGGCGACGATGGGCTTGATGAACTCGTCGCTCACGCCGTTGTCGTACGATTTGAGAATGCTCGCCACCAGGTCGGTGGACTTCTCGCCCACTCCGTTCACAAGCTGATCGTAAGCGATCCGCACACGCTCCCAACGCTTGTCGCGGTCCATCGCGTAGTAACGCCCGATCACCGAAGCGATCCGGACGTTCGTACCGTAAATATGGCGCTGCAGCGCTCCGATAAAACCCTTTCCGCTGTGCGGATCGGTATCCCGACCGTCCATGAAGCAGTGGATATAGGTTTCCGCGATCCCGTAGGCCTCCGCCACATCGCATAGCTTGAAAAGATGCTCCAGCGAACTGTGCACTCCCCCGTCGGAAACCAATCCCATGAGATGCACCCGTACCCCCTTGTTGCGGGCATACTCGAACGCGGCCTTCACCTCCGGATTCTCCATGATCGAGCCGTCCGCTACCGCCCGGTTGATCTTCATGAGATCCTGATACACGACCCTGCCGGCACCGATGTTCAGGTGCCCCACCTCCGAATTTCCCATCTGTCCCGCCGGAAGGCCGACATTCTCGCCGTCCGTACGGAGTTGGGCATGGGGATAACGCGCCTCGAGGGCATTGAGGTATTCCGGATGGGCACTCCACACCACATCTCCTTTGGAATGATCGCCTCGGCCCCAACCGTCGAGGATCATCAACAATACCTTTTTATCTACTTTAACTGACATAACCTAACTTTATATCGATAAACCTATTCCCGGATTATTCCTTAACCGAGGCTTACCTTCCCAACTTGGCGTTGATAAGTCGCTCGGCCGTTTCCATCGCCTGCTCGAGCCCTTCGGGACGTTTTCCGCCCGCCATGGCGAAGAAAGGCTGACCGCCGCCGCCGCCCTGAATCTCTTTGGCCGCTTCGCGGACGATCTCCGAAGCGTTGAGTCCCCGGGACACCACATCGTCGCCGAGCACAACCGCCAGGTTCACCTTACCTTCGGCACGCGTCCCCATGACCATCGCCAGATTGCTGAGGCGTGCCCTGAGAATGAAGGCTATGTCGCGCAGGTGTTCCCCCGCAAAAGGTACCTCCACCGTACGCACCGTCACCTCGGACTGTTCCGCCAACGACAGCTCGGCCCCGATCTTGTCGACGAACGAAGTGATTTTCTCCTTGACCAGCATTTCCACGCGCTGATGCAGCTCCGCATTGTCCTCGAACAGCTTTTTGACGGCCTGCATCACGGACGGAGTATTGACCAATTGCTGGATTCCCTGCATGGTATCCTGCATGAGGTAGACGCACTCCTCCGCTTTCGCCCCCGTCACCGCTTCGATACGGCGCACACCGGCCGATATGGCGCTCTCCGATATAATCCGGAAATAACCGATGTTGCCCGTCGCCGACGCATGCGTACCGCCGCACAGCTCCACCGATTCGCCGAAGCGAACCGTACGAACCACTTCGCCGTACTTCTCTCCGAAGAGCATCATCGCTCCCAATTTCCGTGCCTCTTCTATCGTACACCGGCGGTTCTCCTCCAGCGGATGATTGGCACGTATCGCTGCATTGACCATGCGTTCCACTTCCCGAAGCTGTTCGGGCGTCACCTTCTGAAAATGCGAAAAGTCGAAACGCAGGTAGTCGGGATTCACCAACGACCCCTTCTGCTCCACGTGGGTTCCGAGCAGCGCACGCAGCGCCTGATGAAGCAGGTGCGTGGCCGAGTGGTTGTTCGCCGATGCGGTGCGCCTGCCTTCGTCCACGACCGCCATGAAATCGGCCGCAGGATTTTCCGGCAACATCTCGGCGATATGGACGGTGAGGTTATTGTCTTTCTGGGTGTCGACGATCGCAATACGCTCGTTCGCACTCTCGATATAGCCGCAGTCGCCTACCTGTCCGCCCGAATTGCCGTAGAAAGGCGTGCGGTCGAAGACGAGCTGGTAGAAAGTCTTGCCTTTGGTGGTTACCCTGCGGTAACGGGCGATCCGCACCTCGGTCCGCAAGGTATCGTATCCGACAAACTCGCTCCGCTCGACAGGATGCACCTGTACCCAGTCGTCGGCATCCACCGCAGCGGCATTCCGCGAACGGGTCTTCTGGGCAGCCAACTCCTGCTCGAAGCCGGCCAGATCCACTCCCATCCCGTGTTCCCGGGAGATCAGTTCGGTCAGGTCGATCGGGAAACCGTAGGTATCGTAAAGCAGGAACGCATCCTTGCCGCTGATCTCTTTCACCCCTTCGGCCTGCGCACGGCGGATAACCCCGTCCAGAAGGTTGATGCCGGTGGAAAGCGTCCGCAGGAAAGCGGCCTCCTCTTCCTGGATGACGCTGATGATAAGGCCCTTCTGTGCGACGAGTTCCGGATATTGTCCCCCCATCTGTGCGGCGAGGGTATCCACCAGCCGGCAAATGAACGGCTCGTTGAATCCGAGATAGGTATATCCGTAACGCACGGCACGACGCAGGATGCGACGGATGACATATCCCGCCTTCACGTTGGAAGGCAACTGCCCGTCGGCGATCGAGAAAGAGATGGCCCGCAGGTGGTCGGCCACCACACGCATGGCCACATCGCTGCGCTGATCCTCGCCGTAGCGCCGGCCGGACATTTCGGCTATCTTACCGATAAGCGGCTGAAAGACGTCGGTATCGTAATTGCTCTGCTTCCCCTGAAGGATCATGCAAAGCCGCTCGAAGCCCATACCCGTATCGACATGGCGATGCGGGAGCTCCTCGAGGGAGCCGTTGGCCTTGCGGTTGTACTGCATGAAGACGAGGTTCCATATCTCGATGACCTGCGGATGGTCGCGGTTCACCAGTTCCCTTCCGGGCACGGCGGCACGCTCCTCGGCGGAACGAAGGTCGAAATGAATTTCGCTACACGGTCCGCAAGGGCCCGTATCGCCCATCTCCCAGAAATTATCCTTCTTATTGCCGCGCAAGATACGTTCTTCGGGAACGAACCGCTTCCAATAGTCGTACGCTTCGCTGTCGAACGCCACACCGTCCTCTTCGCTTCCTTCGAAGACCGTGACATAGAACTGTTCCTGCGGAAGAGCGTATACCTTCGTGAGCAGCTCCCACGCCCACTCGATCGCCTCCTTCTTGAAGTAGTCGCCGAAGGACCAGTTGCCGAGCATCTCGAACATGGTGTGATGGTAGGTATCGTGCCCCACCTCGTCGAGGTCGTTGTGTTTCCCCGAAACACGCAGACACTTCTGTGCGTCGGCCACACGCGGATATTTCGCAGGGCTGTTGCCCAGAAAAATATCCTTGAACTGGTTCATGCCCGCATTGGTAAACATCAATGTAGGGTCATTCTTTACGACCATCGGTGCCGAAGGGACGATGGTATGCTGCTTGCTCCTGAAAAATTCCAGGAAAGTTTCCCTTATCTTATTCGATTCCATTGTAAGGTACTAAATATAATATCCCGATTATCCGTTACGTTACTACTTCAACAGCCCGGACAGAAGACCCTGCGTCCGCGTTCGGGCAAAAACGAGGTTGTAAAATTACGTAAATTCGCCTAATTTTGTATAGTTGCCTTATTTAATTTACGAGGGCCGGAACGGGCACGCAATTTTTGATTTAACAGCATGTCGGGAAAAAAATACAGGTTCAATCCGGAAACACTTATGTACGAAGAGGTCCGCGAACCGCTCCGCCTGCGCGCCTACCGTCTGTTGCGCAAAGGGTTGGTGGTTCTTATCGTGGTCTGCATCGTCAACCTGCTCTTCTCGTTCGTATTCCACACCCCTAAAATGGACCGTATCGCCCGCGAAAACAGCGAATTGCTGATGCGCTACGACATTCTCGACAAACGCATCCGGGAAGCGGCCGAACGGCTCGACATCCTGCACCAGCGGGACATCGGCGTCTACCGTCCCCTTTTCGGTGCCGACTCGCTGGACATCGCGGGTATCTACCTTCCCTACCCCGATTCGGTATACACCTATCTCAACGAATCTCCCTACGGCGACCGGATCGAAACGAGCTGGAGAGCGCTCGACCAGGTGACACGCCGCACCTACCTGCAGTCCCGATCCCTGGACCAGCTCCAGATGTTCGCCACCGACAAGGAGTACATGGCCACCGCCATTCCTGCGATATGGCCCATCGACAAACGCAACCTGCGCAACCGCATCGGCTCCTACGGCGGAAGGATGCACCCCATATATAAGAGGTACATCAAACACGAAGGCATCGACCTGCCGGCCAAAACGGGCGATCCGGTCTATGCTACCGGCAACGGAATCGTGCAGTCCACCGACATCGGCTTCCGCAGCCGCGGCTACGGCCGGCAGATTCTCATCGACCACGGCTTCGGCTACAAGACTCGCTACGCCCACCTGTCGCAGATAGACGTCGAACCGGGACAGCGCGTCACCCGTGGCGAACAGATCGGACGTGTGGGCAACACGGGCGGGTCCGTAGGCTCGCACCTACACTACGAAGTGATCTACATGGGCCATACGGTCGACCCGATCAACTACTTCCGCCGGGACATGAGCGCGACCGAATTCGAACGCATCATTCAGGCGGCACAAGAAACCACATACGAAGTATTCGAATAGCACCATGGCCGCACGAAAAAAAACATTTCCGCCCCTGGAGAACCGACATACGATCATAAAACGCAGGCTGTCGAGGCTCTTCGTCAACCTGCTCGTGCTCTTGGGTGCGGGCGTACTCTACTATGTCGTCTTCTCCTTTCTTTTCGATACTCCGCAGGAGCACAAAGTACGCAAATCCACCGACGAATTGCGGCGGGAATATGCGGCACTCGCCGAACGGCTCGGCCAGATCGAAGAGGTCATCGACAACGTAGAGGAACGCGACCGGAACGTATTCGGCATCCTCTTCGAATCGGAACCCTACGTTCTGGACGAATACGCCGCATCGCATTGGGACCGGATGGAACAACTGCTGGCCGCCAGCAACCGCCACCTGGGAACCTACCTTCTCGAACATACCGACGCCCTCGCACACGACCTCGACAGGCTCGACGGCTCTTTCGACACCATACGCACACGGATCACGGCGCTGGACGGAACCCCGGATGCCATTCCCGCCATACAACCCGTCATTAACGACGACCTCACCTTACTGACCGCTTCCTTCGGTATGCGGATACATCCTTTCTATAAAAGCCTCTCGCAGCACAACGGAGTGGATTTCACCGTACCGGAAGGCTCGCGCATCTTCGCCACGGCAGACGGCACGGTCACGGAAGCTACACGCCGGAGCTCCACCTCGGGGCTTACGGTGACGATCGATCACGGCAACGGCTACCAGACCCGTTACGGCCATCTGAGCGAGATCTCCGTAAAAAAGGGACAGAAAGTGAACCGCGGCGACATCATCGCCCTCTCGGGCAATTCCGGTCTTTCGCTCGCCCCGCACCTGCACTACGAAGTCATCCGCGACGGAAAACCGGTGGACCCCATCGACTACTTCTTTCTCGAACTCACCCCCAGGGAGTACCGCAGCCTGCAGAACATCGCACAAAGCGGCATGCAATCGTTCGACTGACCCCTCCGTATCCTTTCCGTCACTTAACCCACCCCGGCGGGGGTCTCCCCTACGGGAAACACGTCGTCGGCCCCGGCTTTAGGCCGAGAGGGTGCCGAAACCGTTCGCTTTCCCGATACAGTTCCACCGGCGCTACGATTGACTACAGATTTCCGAAGACAAAGCCCGATATTGTCGCCATGACGATAACGAGCGCCACATACACGATCGTCTTCTTCGTTCCCAATACGCCACGGATCACCAACATATTCGGCAGGGACAATGACGGACCTGCCAGCAGCAAAGCCAAAGCCGGCCCTTTGCCCATTCCCGATGCCAACAATCCTTGAATGATCGGCACTTCAGTCAAAGTGGCGAAATACATGAATGCTCCGGTAAAGCTGGCGAAGAAGTTGGACAACAACGAATTGCCCCCGACAGCCCATTCGATCCAACCGTTCGGGACGATACCGGCAATAGCCGTATCGCCATGCGTGGAGCCCAACAGAAATCCGGCTGTCACCACACCGATAGCCAACAAGGGTAGAATCTGTTTGGCAAATCCCCACGAAGCGAACGCCCATTCCCGGTTTTCTTCATGCTGTTTGTCAAACAAGAGAATGACGGAAAGAGCGGTAATCGCTACAATCATCGGCACAAGCGGAACCAGTTTCGCATTGCCGATAAACAGGTTGGCAAGGAGTGCAGAGATGGCTGTCACAACTGCACCGAGCACCACCCACAGAACACGAAGTTTCAAGATCCTGACAAGCGACCAGCACAGCAGGAGCGACAATGCCCCGACAATGTACCATTTATAAGTGAAGATACCGTACCACAGTCCTGTATCGGAAGCCGCCGGTGCGCCCCAATTCGCAAATACGAGAATGAGAACCAGTGTAAAGAAATGGAACGAAGTCTGCCACATCGGGCGTTTTTCGGGCGGCGGAACGATATTCATCTGCTCCTCTTTCTTGGCTTTCTCTTCCTTGCGGAAAATGAAAGACATCGCCAATCCTATAATGACGGAAAAAAGTACAGCACCGATTATTCGTGCAACGCCCATTTCAAAACCCAGAATCCGTGCCGTCAGGATAATCGACAGGATACTGATTGCCGGACCGGAATAGAGAAAGGCGATAGCCGGCCCCAATCCCGCTCCCCGTTTGTAGATACTCGTAAAGAGCGGCAGAATCGTACACGAACATACGGCAAGTATACCGCCCGAAATAGCGGCCACGGTATAAGAAAGCCATTTTTTTGCGTTCGCACCGAAGTATTTAAGCACGGAACCCTGACTGACGAATACGGCAATGACACCTGCGATGAAGAAAGCCGGTAACAGACACAACACGACGTGCTCCCGTGCATACCATTTTGCAAGGTCGAGGGTTGCATCTACGGCAGTCATAAACCGTTCGCTTCCCAGCGGCAGAAAGAAGACCGCCGCGAAAACTGCGATCATCCAAAAGAGGATTTTCAATTCCTTTTTCGTGTCCATAGGAGTCTTAAATACCCAAAATCTGTTTTATCTCACTCTCTGAAGGAACATGTCCTTTTATTTTCACGGTTCCATCCACTACGACTGCGGGGGTTCCCATGACATTATAGCTCATGATTTCTGCAATATCCTCGATTTTCGTGAGCTTCACATCGAGATTGTTCTCATCGATTACTTTCGCGACAACCTGATAGGTTGTCTTGCATTTGGCGCAGCCCGGCCCCAGTATTTTTACTTCTTTTATGCCCGTTTTTGTCGTAGCTGCATTGTCTCCGCAACCACAAGAGGGTGTCGTTTTTTCCAGCTCTTCTATAACCAAGTTGTCACCACACGAACAAGAGCAAGGCTTCGGAGAGAACAACGATGTCCAAAATCCCTTTTTGTTTTCTTTCTTGTTTTCCATATTCTTACCTTTTTTATAAATACATAACCACACAATAATATACGCCGATAACCGTAAACACGCCTCCGACAATCCAATTCAGCCACTTTTGAATCGTCTGCATCTTACCGTAAAAGCTACCGATGCGCTGTACGCTGAATGCCAATATCCAAACGACCATCAAGACAGGCAATGCGGTAGCGACAGCGAAAAGTACAGGCAACAGACAGCCTGCGGTTGCCGTTGCGGACATCGGTATCAGCATCCCGAAATAGAACACGCCGCTGGTCGGACAGAATGCCATCGCGAACAATATTCCGAGCAATAAGGCGCCCCAACCGCCCTTGCGGGCCAGTTCCTCACCGTTACCTTTGAAACCGAAAGAGGGCAGTCTGAGTTTGCTGCCGAACAACATGAACAAACCGATGCACAGCAAAGCCGGCCCAAGAATGAGTTCTCCGTATTTCCCGATAAACTTCTGGATGTCGAACAGGCTTGACCCTTCTCTCAATACCAAAATCAACACGACACCCAATACCGTATAGGCAATGACACGACCGAGCGTGTACAAGAGTCCGTTTCGGAAAATCCGGCGGCGA
>ERZ777011.2347-NODE-2347-length-15439-cov-13.531136_pt1 | contig 15439 bp, 18 predicted proteins | sample MGYA00374964_ERZ777011 | MGnify/ENA primary metagenome ERZ777011 (study PRJEB29310, sample SAMD00008975) | mouse gut metagenome | study: EMG produced TPA metagenomics assembly of the Metagenome analysis of fecal microbiota from mouse which was promoted...
AATCGGAATAAAAAAATGCTAAAATCGCTTGGATTTTAGCATAGAATACGCTTTCAGTATGTTATGCCGGGTGTGTTCAACACCCAACATCGCAAATTTAAACATTATTTTTTATGCGACAATGGATTTGCCGATAAAAATTTTGAGTAAATTTGCGGCGGCGAGCCTCTGCGTTGCTGATGCAAAGATGGCGGTTTTATTTGAAATGGCCGAAAAATCTGGCGTTCACTCCGTTCACTTCCGTTGTGAACGCTATGAACGCGCCTTTTTATACACCATTTTGACAAGACGTACTACATTTGCAGATAAAAAACGACTGACATGATAAACGACAAAATCAGACAGATGATTCTGGAGAAATTCAATTCTCCCATCCAGTACCCGCAGCAATGCGAGGCTCTTGCCATGGCCATTCAGGAAGCCACGGGGCAGACTTTAGGCACGACAACACTGAAGCGCATGCTCGGCTTTGTCAACGGGCCCGCCAATCCGCGCCCATCGTCGCTTGACATTGTGGCGCAGTATCTCGGTTATCCCGATTATAATCTGTTGGCAAAAGACCTGGGGGAGGATGCCGACATTTCTGATTTCCGCGCAGTGGAAAGCATTGACTCGGCCGACCTCGTGCCGGGAGAGCAGATACAGGTGACCTATCATCCCAACCGACTGTTAGTGCTTAGCTATATGGGCGAGAACAAGTATCTTGTCAACGAATCGCGCGGCAGCAAACTACTTAAAGGGGACATTCTCACCATCGCGGGATTCTACGTCGGGTTTGAATTGCTGATAAGCGACGTTGAGCGCGACAAAAAGCATCTCGGCTCATATCAGGCAGCCAAGCAAGGCGGACTGACCGGGGTGGAGATTATTTGTTAGAATGTTTTTGGCCATAATCCTTCACCGCCCGATTTAAAGCGACTACTTTCTTCGTAAAATCCACCCACTCCTGGTTGCCGTCGATTTGAAATTCAACCTTTCCAAGGGGTATGTGTGGGTGGCGTTCCTTTGCTTCTTTACATATGGAACGCTTTATATCCAAATATTTGTCCCTCAGTTCATTTGATACATTGTATACTAATCTGACTGATATTGTATCGCTTTCAAGCATTCGGTAGATTCTATCTATATCGGCCTTAAGCACGTTGGCCTTTGACGCAATCAGTTCGCCGGCCCACTCGGCATCAATCGTATATATCCGTTCAATTGAATCGGAGTAGGCCATATACCTGTCGAACAGAGCTTTGTCGGTTTTTACCCATTTATCGTACTCTTTGGTCCTGGCTATTGCATCTCTAACCTCTTCCATTGAGACTTCCGGAAATCGCACGTCGGCGGTATCGAAAATCGCGTATCTCGTTTTATTCGTCATTTCTGCGTAACTGACTATTGCTTTATCGACAGTAGCTTTAGTTGTCGTATCGCTGTTAATCAGATTATAAATCCTGTCGCGGTCAGCTTGGAATCCACTCGTTTTCGATGTAATCAGCGAGGCTATCCAGGAGTAGTCTATTCCGGATGTCGCGACATGGGCTTCATTTTCAGCAGGCGCGTCAGAGACTTGGGCAAGTGTGGACCCTTCCGTAACCTCGGCGACCAAGGTGTCGGGTAAAACTACCAATTCCGCTATGGTAGATTTCATGCCCACCGACGGCTCTGTGTCGTTGTCACCTCCTTTAAAATGCCACAAGGAAAGTGCAAGTCCAAGAATCAGCATAGCGGAGGCCGACAGATAGAGCGCGCTCCGATTGCCGTGGCTGAGTGCTTGTTTGATAGACTCTACCGACACATCGTCCTTTTCGCAGAGTCGCGCAACCTTATCCTGTCCGAGCGTTTCAGCAATCTTGCCGATTCCACGAAAATCAATAGCTCCGTCGGCACAGTTGTCGCACCCATACTTCTGAGTGTTGCCGTGGGTTGAGTCGAGCCATGAAGTGTAAGCCTTGTCGAGGTCGATTAGCGTCGCAGGGCGGTCGTCGTAGGGAGAGATGATGACATTATCGGCCTTGATGTCGCAATGAACGATGTTGCGGTAGTGAAGATAATCCACAACGTCAACCAATTCAAGCAGCAATCGACGGACAAACTTGCGGTTTTTGAGCCTCGGATCATCACGCTTTATCAGATCGGCAAGCGTATCCCCCTCGATAAAGTCCATGACGATGTAATCACCACCGAAACCTACGTAACGGGGCAACGATGGATGGCTCAGCGACACGCCGAGGTCATACTCCTTGTCGAAAGCCGCGCGGTACAGGGGATTGTCGCGATACTCGGCTTTGAGCCGCTTGACGAAAACGCGCCGCCGCTGAACGATACACTCGTAGGCATCACACGTCGAACCGCCCCTGTCCAAAGGTTTGGCCATGGCGAAATCGACAGCCGGCAATGCGGCCTCATTCCTGCTGTCAAATCCGGATACTATAATCTTGTCGTCATTCACACCGCAAAGTTAGCGATAATATTAATATAAAAGACGCTCACGTAATGATTTGTGTGCGCCTTTCGCTTTTACAAAACGGTTCTTTAGGTTTATATTGTTTTTGAGTAATATGAGTATATAATAATATAATAAGGAGTGAATAAAATATTAACCAAGAACTAACCGAAAATAAACCTAATGTAAATGGCAATGAAAATAATAATGAGAATGTGAATGAGACATAATGCCTACAAACACATTCTCATATTATTTTGTAGTATTTTTATTATTCAGTCACCAAAGAGATTCTAAACATTTTGCCGTATTCCTTCATCAGATATAAGGCATTTGCTGCACTTTCAAGTAAGACAGGCATTTGTATCGAATCGAGCACGGTTGGCAACCAATCGTTATACTCAACCCTGCTTAGTTTGCGTTGCTGTAATTTTGCATACGGCGCAATTATCGCCTTTATCTTGTAGCAAACATTTCTTAGTTCTTTGAGTAATTGAATCTGCTGATCTAACGGAGCCTGTTCCATTACCCGGACTCCCAGACGGGTCCTTGAAGAACGAGTTACAGCCATACAAGCCAGCGGTTGTTCAAACAATGCAGATTCACTGCTGCATATTATTAGATTGCTCTGCTCGGGATTGAATATAATTTTATTAACTTCCTCCCCGATATAGACACCGCCATTCTTTGTTTCGATTCTCATGTCTTCGGTAAAGGCAAGTTCCCAATCAGTATTAGGTTTTATGGCAGATTCTGTCATAAAACTGGTAGCTTTGTAGATGTCACTCACCATCTTGCCTCCATGCAGTTGTACTGCATCTTCCACTAATTTATGGAACATGTCTAATGGAATCGTTACAGTTTCTGAGTCAGAGGACAGAACCGCTTTACATTTGCGTAAAAGTCCAACGATGCCTTTTTTGAACATGGCAGGAGTTAGTGGAACACCACCTTCAATTTTAGGTTTCCTTATGCGTGTGGGTGTAATTAGCCCATCCGACACCAATTCCTCATATGTAAATTCTTTGAACATCTCCGCAAGGAAGTGGATGTATATTGTTAAAGCAGATTTTTGGTTGTCAACTAACTTACCTACCTTAGGATTACTCTTCGATGCAGTGGATTTTTCTCTATCTAAGGCCGTAAAAGCGTGTGAGATAGCTCGCTTTATATCCTTTATATCTGTTTCTTTTGCTCTTTTGCTATAAGGTGCTATGTCGCTGAGCCTTGTATATAAGGTATGGAGTTCGCCTAATTTTTCCCCCTCGACGTAAATGTCTTTATCTTTAGTTTGTTTTTCAAATTTACGAAGATTGGATATGTGAGCATCCACATTGGCAGTTGAATAGCCATTGTGCAACAGCCACTCTCTGAAATTTTGAAAAGTCTTGTCTTCCATATGATCAAAGTTACAAATAAATCACGAGTTTACCAAATATAGCGAAGGGTATTATGGGCTTATGGTGTCATTATGTACTAAATGCTATGATTATTAGGATTATAAATCATTTAATAAATGAATTCCAAGGATAAAAAACATCCCGAGAGATGGGTGAAAGCCAATAACAATCTAATAATTAAACTATTATAGATTCGATGATTAGATTTAATCCCAAGTCTCAGATGGGCATATTTGCTTATTATACAAAATATTAGCTACATACTGTAATTTTACGACCGAAATCAAGAGAGATAATTGAATTTTTGGAAAGATTGGGTGAAAATTGTGTGTCCCAACAAACCTATCATAATTGCTGAATCGGCTTTCCCAAGTCAGGATTAGAGTTTTGAAAATAGAGATACACATGAAATTCAGGCAATTAGCTCAAATATCGTACTAAATGATGATACTTATTCCCAAGTCGTCATTGAGAATAATACACTGATTGCCAATTGCTTAATTTTTATACCGAAATTTGCAATGTCAATCGATGATTGATAAGAGAAAATTGAAATGTTGGAAAAATGGCGACCATCATAGGTGATGGTTGTTGGTGAATCCCCATGTACATATGCCTGTGACTTCCAAGGTAAAGATGATAATCGACAATTTAACGATTAATCTAAAATTCAATTCGTTAAGTCTATCACGAACCTATTGTATGACGCTTATTCCCAAGTATGTCATCGAGATATGCCGAGAAATCACAAACGCATGATTTTTATTCGGAATTTTGCAGTGTCAACATAGACATTGAGTTCATTGAAATTCTGGAATAATCGTCTCGTCGAAGGCGGCGAGACAACGTGTTAAATAATGGCGTCTCCCTTGGTAAAGGAGATGCGACATCGTACCATCAAACTAAAAAAAGACAATATGAAGACCTACAATATAAAAGATAATAAGAATTCTATCAACGCAAGCATCAACCAATTTTTTGAGGATGCTTGCCAAACAATCCTCAACGGTGGCCTCGAAGCTGAGGCCTGCATCCAAGCCTTCCAAGATATGGGAATTGACAACCCCGCGGAACCGCTTCTCTCGGCGGCAGCTTAATCTGCTTCAAAAAACTTGAGTTATAAACATTAAAAATAACAATAATGAGCACAACTTCTAATAAGTATCACTCCATCCTCGCAGCAATTCTCCGCGAGGGTAAACATCAGGAGAATAAAAAAGGTGGTATCACCTATCTGCTCAACCAGCAACTGAGCTGCACTCCGGCGGATCTTCTCACCATCTTCGAGTCACACTCGATTGCCCGTAAGAAACTACGAGCAGAACTTGACCTTTACATGAGGGGAGAAATCAAGGTGAGCAAGTATAATGAAGCCGGTATCAATTGGTGGGACTACTGCGGAACAGTGTTGGTTAACAGCTACCCAACTTACTTCGCTAAACTTCCGGAGCTGATTGCCCGAATCAACCGTGAGAAACGCAACAGTAAGAACTATGTGTTCTTCCTCGGAGAAACCGAAGCCACCACAAATCAAGCTCCATGTTTAAGCCTGATTCAATTTCAGGTGGATGACGGCGAGCTGGTTATCTCGGCCTATCAGCGTAGCAGTGATGCCAATCTTGGCCTTCCTTCGGATCTATACCAAATCTACCTCATATCGAGGATGATCGACATCCCGTTGAAATCGATCACGATTTTCCTCGGCAACGTCCACATCTACGATACAAACGTAGATTCAACCCGTCAACTTCTTGACGGATCCGATAACGTTAAATTCACACTCAACGTTCAATCCTACGATCACCAGGAGGTTGGGATGCGAGCTTAACACCATCGATTTGTTCACCCCATAATTGGTAGGCGCCACCAATTATGGCTTGAATGATCAAAAACATAAAAAAGCTATGACAACAGCAATACAACGCGATAGTTTTATCATCTATCGTAGCTTCATAGAAATCATCCGTGATCTTGATGGAAATCAGGCCAAGGAGTTTATTATGGCTATAAGCGATTATGCCCTTGACGGTGTGGAACCCATGCTTGAAGGCATACTTAATACCTTGTGGAAGCCGGTAAAGCCACAGCTGGATGCCAATCGGAAGCGCTACGAAAATGGTAAAAAGGGTGGCGCCCCCAAAGGCAGCAGGAACAACCCCAATGGACGGCGAGGTAAATCAGATTCTCCTGAAGAACTAACCAAAAACAAACCGGAACTAACCGAACCGACAAACAAAGTGAATTTATGTCAGCGGCCTACCATCGAACAAGTTCGGGCATATGTAGCTTCATCAGGCCTGACTGTAGATGCTGATAAATTTTTCTACTACTACGATAGCCGTGGATGGCAATACGGTAACACGCCAATAGCTAACTGGGCTTCGCTAATACATTCATGGGCACTCCGGGATAAAACACAACAAAATACATCATCGCTCAACGGGTTAGGTGTTGGCGAATACTTTGACAGCAATGGAAACCGCACCTATGGCTCTGGCGAGATCATCGTACCCCCAAAAGCCCCTCTGCGCCCAAGCATAGCGCACTGGTGGAGCGAAGATAGCAATCGATGGGAAAACAACGTTTAAAAAAATTCAAAATGAAACAATTTACAGACTTCGGGATTGAAATCCCCTTTGCCAAGAAGGCTGGCAATGTAAAAACCTTCTGCCCTCACTGTCACGACCAACGCAAGGACAAGCGCGACAAAAGCCTTTCCGTCAATATAGACAAAGGCATCTGGCACTGTCACTACTGCAACTGGAGCGGAACACTTCATGTAGGGGAACGTTCACACACTACTCCTCGTACAACCTACAGCAAGCCCAGACCTCGTCCGATTTCCCCCCTATCTACCAGTCTCATGGACTGGTTCAAGAAGCGAGGGATTTCAGAACAGACAATCAGCGATCTTCGCATCAGTGAAGGTCTGGAATTTATGCCTCAGACCGGGGCCAAAGAAAACACCATGCAGTTCCGTTACTACCTGAACGGCGAACTCATCAACGTAAAATACCGCACTCTGGACAAACTATTCAAGCTCGAAAGCGGTGCCGAATTAATCCCCTATAATTTGGATTCAATCACCGGAAAAAGCACCTGTATCATTACCGAGGGGGAAATGGACTGCCTGTCGTTCATCGAAGCCGGATATAAAAACTGCATCAGTGTTCCCAATGGAGCCAGCAACAACCTCTCGTACCTTGACGATTTTATTGACGGGTGGTTCGAGGACAAGCAGATAATATATATAGCCACCGATACGGACCAAAAAGGGTTGCTGCTCCGTGAAGAACTTATCCGTCGATTCGGTAGTGAGCGGTGTATAATCATCACTTATGGAGATGACTGCAAAGACGCCAACGAACATCTGGTAAAGTATGGTGCTGACAGTTTGTGTAGTTGCTACCAGGACGCCAAAGAAGTCAAGGTTGAAGGGATTTTTTCACTTTCCGACTTTGAGGACAGCCTTGACCTTCTGTACCAGCAGGGTATGCCTAAGGGTGTAGGCATAGGTCTGGAAAACTTCGACAAATTATGCTCATTTGAGACCAAACGTCTGGCTGTCGTTACGGGTATTCCAGGGAGTGGGAAAAGTGAGTTCATCGATCAAATAATCGAAAGTCTGAATGTAAGACATGGGTGGCGCGCGGCATTCTTCAGTCCGGAAAATGCCCCCCTGCAATACCACGCAAGTAAACTAATCGAAAAGCTCACGGGCAAACAGTTTAAGCCCGAAAAGCTCACTCAGGACGATTTCGATGCTGCCAAGAGCTATGTCAACGAGAACTTCTTCTTCATCAACCCCAAAGACAACTTCTCGGTTGACAACGTCCTTTCAAAAGCAAAGTATCTAATTCGTCGTCATGGCATTAAGGCTCTTGTTATTGACCCGTATAATCGCCTTGACATAAACTGCGGACACAACAAGGAGACAGATTTTGTTCGCGACATTCTACGTAAGCTCATAAATTTCGCGCAACAGAATGATGTTCTCATCTTCCTCATGGCCCATCCAACCAAGCAGCAGAAGAATAAAGATACCCAACAAATCGAAGCGCCGACACTTTACGACATAGCCGGCTCCGCCCACTTCTATAACATGGCAGATTATGGCATCGTTGTTCATCGCGACCGTCCGAACAACCGAGTAGAGATTAAGGTAAGTAAAGTGCGATTCAAACACTTGGGCAGCGTTGGTACTGTCTATATGAAATACAATATCAACAACGGACGATATGTACCTGCTGTCGAAGGCCAACAGCCCGATTGGGACAACACAAGCCACATTCCCATCTCAAGCAAAGAACAGTCTGTCTCTACAACTCCTTCTCCTAAAACCACCACTCTTACCGAACAAGGTGTTCTATTTAACTCTATTAACATAAACCCATTAATACCACAACTATATGATTAAATTTATACATCGCAGTGAGTCCGCTCGCACCGAATTCCCATACAACATCTTCAACTTGGACTTCGCTTCCAATTCGTCGATTCAATTCTTCGACACAAAGAATCCGAATGTCGTTTACATCATTACTGATTGCAAGATAAGAACAGTCACAAACTTAGGGGATTGTGTTGAAATCAATCCAAGCCCGGACATCAGCAAAATCAAAAAGATGATTGTATCTTGCCCCAAATACAGAGGGAAGTCCTATAAGTCTAATATGCTACGATTAGTGTGGTGTATTCTTAATGAGATCGAAAATTCCAAGTTATTCGAAGACCTCTTTGGAGGACTTTAATCATCGACTCAGTTTTAAACATCCATGAGGTTTCTGTCAACCTCTCGCATTAGCATGAGAGGTTGATGATACTCATGGCAATAAAGATGTCTAATAACCAATATTATAATAATTTTACAAATGGAAGATGTAATAATCCATCTCGCCGGAATCGGCGAACTGTATAAAATATCTCTTGATAAACCTTCGATGAGTCATTTTGGTGCTGTAAAAAAGTATCTGTCGTTCCCCAAAATCTCATCCGAAGATGATTGTGATCTGCAAATTTGCTTAATTAAGTCTGACCTTTTCTGCTCGGCTTTTTGGGCGCAGGGAACAATCACATCTAAAATCCAAATTCAGGCTCTGCCTTCATCACTTTCTGAGTGTTTAACCAAGGGGATTAAAACAATAACTTCTATGGGGCAAATCTACATCAACCGTAAATTTATCCTTGAAATAGAGGAACCTTGGGATTGCTTTAACCCTGAGTTGATAAAACTTACGAGCCTCAATCTAAACCATGAATCTGCATCTGGTATTCTGCCATCATTTCTTAGCTATGATGGTGAGATTATAACAGATAGTCAAGTTGATTACATAGCCACCATAAAAGATGGAAATCAGGGAGTTAGATTCAACTATTATTAATCCAAAAATCTTATCCTCGATTAATTATTATGAATACAACAAAAATTATTCTTTCGGGTGAAGGTACCATTTACAACTTCCACCCTATCATGAAACCGGCTCAATTTAAGAAAAATGGTTTCCCTAATGAAATGCTGGCGAATCAGATAATCGGACCTGCTATTGAAATCGGAGTGATAAAACGTCATCTATAAGTGGAAGCTGGTGGTCGTCACTTATGGAAAAGCAAAGGAAAGTATATGTTATGTCATGATTATGTAAGTAATATAATACCTTGTCCAGCAGTGGCATATCAAATGAGCTCTACTGTGAAATTTACTCAGGTTTTTCATATTACATTGCCCGATGGTGAACAATTCAAACCGAAAAAGCTACAATTAATTAAAAGCAGATATGAATTCCCCTTTGGCGAAGACGATTACGGCATCTTTCCGGATGTAATCATGTACGATGGTATTGTGATTAAAGGTGAGATTCAACATTCCTACAATCCTGAAACAGACGAGCTGTATCCATCATTACCTCTGGTTAATTGGTATGATGAATCTTTAATATCCGATGACGAAGAATATAATTCAATCTTGGCAGAAGTACTGAAGGCTCACTTTAACCAATTACAAACGAAATAATGCTGTCTATGGTTCAGTTCAGCAACGCTTTGCATTTGCGCAGGGTGTTGACTGACGTTCCGGTGAGTTTGCTGACGTTGCGTAGGCTGATGCCTTTCTTTAACAGTCGCAGTTCCTCTGCGTATTCCACCAGCAAAAGGTCATCAGATTTCCGGTATCCAGGCTTACGACCCACACGCCCCCCGGCTTTAACATAGTTATCGTAGCCGCTTTCCATCCGCTCACGTATTGTCTGACGCTCCATCTTGGCAACTTCGGCCAATATCGTGATCAGGAATTGGCTCATCGCGTTTATCTTGCCTTCAGGGGTAAGTGTCTCAATGTTGTAGTTCTGGATGTAAAGCGATACTCCGGCTTCATTGAGCATACCAATGACTTCAAGGACCTGGAGGGTGTCTCTACCCAAGCGGCTCAATTCAGTCACCATCACTTTTTCAATGTCATGTTGAGCTATGTAGTCAAGCATGGCTAACAGTTCTTTACGCTTGGAATTTGTGGTGGCTCCACTGACCGTCTCACAAAATGATTGTTCAACGCTCCAGCCTTTCAATGTAGCAAGCTCAGTCAAATCATTGACCTGACGCTGATAATCCTGCACTTTTGTTGAAACGCGACAGAAAATCACTACTTTCGTCATGACGATATATATTAAGAAACTATTTTACAAGACATAACAAAGACAGCCATTCTGTGTGATACAGGGTGGCTGTCGCTATTTTCAAGCAAAGGCAGGTATCCTGCTTCGCTCCAGAAAATCGAAAATGTCGGTTCCGGTGTACCAATACTTATCACCGACACGATGATAGGATAGTAGGCCATTATCACGATACTTTCTTATAAGGCGTTCATCTACACCAAGCAGAACACGAACCTCCTGATTGGTGTAGATGACATCCGGTTGAAGCCGTAGCTTCGTTACCACGACATCTGATGTAATTTCTATTGCTCTCGGTTGCATACGTTTAACTTCTTGTGTCAAGCGAATTTACAAGATTATATTGATACAACTGACGCAATAAACGCTGAATAATGTTAAACTGTGTCAGGCAAATGCCTCGTATTTGGTCCGATTCATAAAATCGATAATATCTTTACCTGTGTACCAGTATTTGTCGTCCTGACGGTGATAGGTCAGATAGCCGTAGTCGCGGTACTTACGTATGAGTCGTTCATCGACTCCGAGGATAAGCCTAACCTCCTTGTTGTTATAAATCGAGGTAGGGTTGAGTTGGATCTTCGCAGTCTCGATGCCCTGACGTAGGTCATTGAGCTCAGCTCTCAGGCTTATAATCTCAGTAATAAGAGACTGGATGGTTTGTTCGTTGATACATGTGGTCGGTTGATTAGACATTTAAATATAAAAGTCTGTCGTTTTTAAGTTATATACCAAAACCACAGACAAGTCTAAAAATCGACCAAAATTTTTTCATCTCTCATCCCCGATGCAAACGCAATTCACTACATTTCAACACGAAACACACAAGCGCGCCACTGACATTTTACCGTAATTGGCTGATTTTCAGGAGGACTTCTTTCTTCAACGAGGAAGAATACTAATCGCCACGGGCGACATAAGCAAAAGACAATCAATCGGATAAGCAAACGCACTAAAGTTTGTTTGTCCGATTGATTGTCTTTTGCAATGCTTAAAGATTGCCTGCTTTCAACTGACAAGTGCGAAAATTTCAGGCGTATAGGTCAAAATAAATGTCCATTTTCCCGATTTAGAAATCTCGTCAGCGTCCGAGCATGGCTCGGACGCTGACGACGCAAAAAACGGGCAAAATATTGCATATCCTGCTCTGACGCACAAGGTCAAATCGCACAATCTTTTTGCGTCACCTATAATTTTATTCTCTTACACTTGGCGAGGCTGATTGCACCTCAATGTAATATGGCGTTTCTTCCTTGCCAAGAAGATAGCCAACGTGATGATAATGTTGCATTATCCACTCTTCCATAAAAGCGTTTTCTGTAGCCTTTTCGTAATACTCATAAGCCTTATGCAGGTCTTTCTCCACAACGCGTCCTTCTTCATAGAACAGGCCTGCTTTAGCAGCTGCATAGTCGTTATATTCTGAGCCTTCAAGATACAGAGCGAATGCTTTTGATTCGTCTCGTGCCACACCTTCACCTTTTTCATAACACTCGGCAAGGCTGCATATGGCAGGACAATTCTCAGGCTTATTTTCGTATGCTTTAAAAAAGCATTCAAAAGCAGCCGCCTCAGGATATTTATCAATGGATGATATGCTTCTATCCTTATACAAAAGGCCTAACTGCGTAAGGCAAAACGCATTGCCTTGATTGGCCCCCATACGGTATAGGGATAGAGCCTTGTTAAAATTCTTTTCAAACCCTGCGTCACCATAATAATAACAGGTGGCTAAATTATAAATGGCTTGAGTGCTGCCATTTGCGATAGCTTGATTATAATAGTCTTCAATTAAGGCTGCATAATCAGCAGGCATGTCAGCTTGAAGTACACTTGCATGATGCTGATAGATGTATCCTATTCCATTGTAAACATCTTTACAACCAAATGTAGCAGCCTCTTTAAAAAGTTCAATGACTTTCTTCCAGCTGTCGCCTTCGTTCTCGTTGCATTGCTCAAGGCGATCCCACATGTCCCATGCCTGGTCGGCATACCTTTTGCCGAGGTCTTCTGCCGATGCCGACATTGCTATCAGCAGAGAGAGTAATATTGTTAAGGTTCTCATGATTGATTAGATTTGTAATTATGTTGTGAAAATGTAGTATATCGTGTAGCCGATGGCGACGTAACGCGTCAGCACGCACAGCAGGCTGACGATCGTATTGTCGGGGGCTGATTCTTCGGGCGCCGCTATCCCCAAGGCTTTCATATCTAACGACCACCTGATGATTCGATTTGCCTTGCGAAACCGCCATATAAAAAAGGTCAATGCGACCGCACACGCAACAATAAACCAGATGGCTGCCGCAAAATGGAAGATTGCGTAAAGAGCAAACGTGCCTACGCAGAGAGTCATGATACAGTCTTGTATCGCTGCGTGAATGGCATAGTAGAGACAATGGCCGGTTTTGAATGCGAGTGTGGATTCGGCACGCAGGTTCATGCGCCACGATGTAAGGCCAATCAGAAACATTACGAGGAAGGGCATCCCCGCGCGACTGAACAGCAACGGCCATTCCGGCTCCCCGGGACTGGCCGCTGTGGAAAGCCAAAGGTAAAATGCGCAGCCGGAGACACACAGTGCCTCATACTTCTGAAAACAGAATGTGCCGGCTAATTTATCTGCTGGGGTCTGATTCATATTATCAGGGGGTTACCTGGCGTTATTGTTCACTTCGTTTGGACATATGTTCCTTAGTGGCGTTTTTTATCCAGATTTTCAACTGTTTGGGCAGTGTGGCTTCGTTGTATCTGCCCATTCTTTTGCCGGGCCGCATCATTCGCTCTATTTCCCATAATTCTTCCGGATCAATATTGGGGAAATGTACAATTTCCATCCACAGCTGCTCAGTTTTTAGCCTCATCTCTATGAGTTTGATCAATAGCGTTGTGGATTCCACCTCGTCTGGCGTGCCGTGCAGGGCCCGCATGGCCTTAATTTCTTTGTATGCGGCATTGCCTGTGGCGTAGCAGTCGGCACAAAGCCTTACCAGATTACGATTAGCATCGGTGGCAAGAGAGTCGGCGAGGCTTATCAACAAAGTAACGTCCGCCGGGTCGGCGCTAAGCGTGTCCAAGCTATGCGTCGCCATATATTCATTAATCCTGCTGCGCAGGCGGTCTTTCAGGCTATCCAAAGTGAGTCCATAGAGGCCATTCTTTCCGAACAACTTGTTATGCAGCGCTTGATTGGAGATAGAACCACACATTGGGATCATATGGTACTTCATGAAGACAGCACATGAATCATTCCGTGCCGTGATGTCGTCGTAGAATGAATATAGGGTGACAATATCTTCTTCGGGCGGAATTTCGAGGGAATCGCCTTGATGCCCATACTCCGAGATTCGCGACAGTTCGCCGAGAAAACCGGTATAAAACCGTTCCTTTTCATTGTCATCACGCTTTATCGAGTCAATCTGAGCCTGCGTCATTCCCTTAAATCTAAGTTTGCCTAATTCAATAGCCTCCGGCGTCGGGATTTCCGGAATCTTGAGTTCTTTGATTCGAGGGACCTTTGTATTAATTGTCCTGTAATGAGCGTTTAACATGGGAGAAGTCTGGGAGCGCACTTGTCCGTTCCCGGCCAGCAATGCCACGAAAATGACACATAGTTTGAAAATGACACATAGTTTAATGTGTATCAGCCTGCAGGTTTTCATGGTGTTATGTACTTATCAGTTTTGAATTGATTGTCGTTAGACGATGTATTTTCTGGGAGCTGGAAGCTTATGGGAATAATCACTTTCGATGCCACTTTTTTGCCTTCGTGTTCAGCCGGAATCCAAAGCGGCATAATAGAAACGATTCTTCTGGCTTCGGCGTCGAGCATCGGATGCTTTCCGCGCAATACCTCTAAGTCGCTCAGATATCCATCTGCGTCGACAATAAACGAGACCACAACCTTCCCGTAGACGCCTGCATCCTTCAACTCATCGGGATAGGTGATGTAGCTTTTGATAAAGGAATACATGGCAGCGTCACCTTCAGGGAAAGAGGCTTTTTTCTCCGGGTAAGGCACCACGGAATCGTCATTAAACCGATCTTCAACATTATAATTGGGGAATGTCGCCTCCAGCTCCGCATCGTCGACAATCATAAACTCGGTAAATATGAGATAGTCATCGAAGTGGTCGGCAATAAGCTTTGCCATGTCGGGAGCAAATTCTTCGGCCAAACAATATAAAGTGGTCAATTCCCCCTTTGTCGTATCATTGTTTTCCAATGAGCCATTGTTGAGTTTGTCTATGTGGCCATTCATGACAAACTCAATCAGTTCAGGGAAATGACTGAGCACCAAGCCTTGTTGGCAGGTTGTTGTGTCGCCTTCCAGGGGTTCAGCGCTTTCAAGAAAAGCCTGAAGATCAAGCGCGGATAAATGCTGTTTTTTAGCTTTCTCGATATTTGCAAGAGCGCCAGCCTCATCACCCTGTCTTGATAAGTTGTCTGCTGCGATAAGGAAAAGATGCGGCTGTCCGTTGGCTGCCTGCTCTCTGTAATCAGTCGTCACAGAGCGCTGTTGTCCTATCGCGACACTTGCAACGGCAGCAATGGTTAAGAGCCCGATTGCTAATGCGGTAATGCGGTTCATGGAATTTTGACGTGCCCATAGGCTCTCAATTGGGTGTATGTTATAAAAGAAAAAGCGTGAGAGCCTTATCTTGTTGCCCGCGCTCTCTGCTTGAGGCTCTCGCATTGCCCGGATTCGTATAATGGGCAACGGGATGCAGAGGCCTCACGCAAATATGTATAATCCCACACCAAAGCCGCTCACGCGCTATTCGGTGTGTGGTTAAATACATATCCACATAAGCCATCTACCGTTGCCACATCCTTGACGAATCCAATGAAACTTGCGAGATTTCAATCAGTCAAGATGTGCGTCGATAAACTCTAACTTTGCAGCAGCAAGTGGGAAAATGGCAAATTCGTCTTAAAAA
>ERZ777011.2348-NODE-2348-length-15439-cov-3.275871_pt1 | contig 15439 bp, 11 predicted proteins | sample MGYA00374964_ERZ777011 | MGnify/ENA primary metagenome ERZ777011 (study PRJEB29310, sample SAMD00008975) | mouse gut metagenome | study: EMG produced TPA metagenomics assembly of the Metagenome analysis of fecal microbiota from mouse which was promoted...
ATACAAGCGCAAACTGAGTTGAAAGTTTACATTCAATCCCTCTTTCCTTATCAAAAAAACATATGCCCGCTTTTTTCTTACTCCCGTAACTGGCAGACTTTCCATCTCTATGCCTTCAGGATCCTGCAATTGTAAATCCAGTTCCGTGAGATATTCTTCTTTTAAGTTGTTGTAATGAGCTTTCTTAAAAATAGATTTCACTTTGGCAACAATATTATCCAGTTCAACTTCCGCTATTCCCGTATAATCAAAACGCACAATAATATTTTTCAAAAAATTATTCTTCAGATTTTCTCTTTTTACAGTATCTTTCATTATGATACCTCCTGGCATATAAGAAGCAAAACTGTGGGAACAAATATCCCGACATATTTTTGTTTATTATAATCTATTTCTATTTCCAAAACAACCAATATCAGGTTTGAGCCTAAAAAAATAATTGTTAGCGCCTATCCTCTCACGGACGCGGCTATAACCCCCACCTTTTTATCCCCGTCCGCTCCTGTGGGGTTTATGATGTATTCTTCCACGCACGCCGGAATGATGAAGGTCTCCGCGTAGTGCACTTCAAAAGGCGCGAAAGCGCCATTCGGGCTTTCAATAAGGGCCTTTTCCCCCTCCACCAGATTCAGCACATGGACGCTGTCATTGGTATGGCACTTTACCGGCTTTGTCAGCATATAGCGGTGGGTGTCGATAAACTCTCTTTGGTGCAGTCCTGTGCGTTCCACAAGGATTCCTTCTTCTTCTCTGCAAACCTTTTCCTGATGGAGCAGGTTTGCGGAAAGCCACGGCAGAGTTCGCTCCCACTGAATGTTATTAAGGCCATGATCCACATGGATGGGCCTTGGAATCCCATCAAGCCCCACGCGACCCCAATCCCACATTTTGAAGGTAAAAATATAAGGGGTTGCGCTGATTTCCAGTACCATGGTGTTGGCTCCCGAGCAGTGAACCGTCCCCGCCGGGATCAATACATGATCGTGCTTTTTCACCGGTATTTTGTTTACGTACTTTTCCGCCGGAAATTCGTATCCGCCCTTCTCGGCCCTCTTTAAATCCCGCGCCATCTCCTCCGGGTCCGTCCCTTCCTTCACCCCGAGATAGACGCAGGAGCCCTCCTCGCAGTCCAAAATATAGTAGCTCTCGTCCTGGGTGTAGTTCATACCAAAGGTATCCTGAATATATTCCGTCAAAGGGTGAACCTGCAGGGAAAGATTTCCCCCTCCCATGGTATCGAGCATGTCAAAGCGAATGGGAAATTCCGGGCCAAACCGGGCATGAACCTTTTCCCCCAGCAGCTGACGGGGCCTGTAAAGCACCAAATCCATGCAGGGCAGCTCCACCAGTATTTCCCCAAACATCAGATTTAAACTGTTTTCCTCCGGCACTCCGTCAAAGCTCCATGCATAATTGGGCTCATCCTCCCCAAGGCCGAAATTCTGCTGCATCCAGTGGCCGCCCCAAACTCCCGGGTCAAAGTAGGGCTGCATGCGAAAAGGCCTTTGGCTCACCAGATCCAGCGCATGTCTGAAAGCTTCCCCCGTAATCATTTTGGGATTTTCTTTCCTGTTGGTATCCACCACATAATCAAAATCCTCAAAATGCTGTCTTTTATGTTTATCCGCAAGACGCCACTCCACAAAAAATCCTCTTTTGATTTTGGTCAGATTAGGCGCGTCGTAATTGGTACATTTCCAGTTGGCCATCCCTGCCCGGTATCTCAACTGAATCTCCCACCTTGCCAAATCAAAATAAAGATACACGTCCCCACGGGTAATCAGCCCTGCGCCAACGCCAATTACCAGCACTGCGCCCTGTGCATGACCTTGAGCCGAGCCCTGTGCCGGGTCTTGAACCGGGCTCTGTGCCGGGTCTTGAGCCGGGCTCTGCGCCGTCTCCATGGCTTCCCGTATTCTTCTTTGGGCGTCCTCAATCTTTTCTTTTATAAAACAATCCGCAAGCTTTTTATGGCACATGAATCCAAATACACGGTCATCGGTAAGATACTCCTTAAAAAGCTCGTTTAATTCTTCTTCTCTTAACGCGCAGTCCTCCGATTCTATCACCAGAGCCGGATTCAGGCAGGACAAATGCCTTATCACTTCTTCCTTATCCACACCGGGGTAAAGATCGCAGACAATGACCCTTTTCCCACAAGCAACCTCTTTCATAAGTCTTATTGTTATATCGTCATAACCTTCTACCGCATGTTCGTCATATCCCGCTATTTTTGTGTATGGCTGCAAATCATAATTACCATACCTGCAATATCGTTTATTCATGTTAATCCCCCATTCTTGCCAGCAGCCCTCAAATTTGGGCGTAAGCACAAATTTGTTGTGTGAAAAATTTATTTTTCACACTAATCCCCTTGCTCCTTTCCCGACCTGCAAATTCCCAACAACAAAAAGTATGTACGCCATATGTAAAGCACAAATCGGCTCCTTCAATGAGAACTTATAAGCAATGCAGACTTACAGTTCCACGGAATATTTATATCTGTCCCCCGGATAATAGCAAATGGTGTATTCCACGATATCGCCATTTTCTTCATAAGCCTTGCGCACCCTCTTGAACACAGGAACGCCCTCGGGAATCGACAAATATTTTCCGATTTCCTCCGTGGCCGCCACCGCCTCAAAGGTGTCCCGGCCTTTTACCACCTTGGTATTACAGTTGGTCTGCAAAAACTGATAAAGGGATTCCATATAGCATTCGGTATCAAGAGGATACTCTCTTGTTTTTTTCAGATAGGTGATGGAATACACGATGGCTTCCTCCCCTACGCTTCTCACCCTTACCAGGCGATAGCATTCATCTCCCGGCTCAATCTCCAACTGGTCCGCAACCGTCTTTCCCGCCTGTATCAGAGACATATCGCAGTAGCTGGTGTTCATAACCTTTCCGTGCAGCTTCATTTCGTCCGTAAAGCTCACCAGATTCTTTAAATTCTCGTCTATTTTTCCGTAGACCACAGTGGTCCCGATTCCCCGCGAGCACTGCAGATATCCCTCGTTCACCAGCTCATTGATCGCCTGCCTGACGGTGATACGGCTTACCTGATAGATTTCCTGAAGCTTTTTTTCCGTCAGAAACAAATCGCCCTTGACAAACTCGCCCTTTTCAATCTGTCCTCTGATAATCTCGACTATCTGGGAATACAAAGGCGCCGCACCTTTTTCTCTGTTTAACATTTCCATACCTCCCACATACCGCAAGCTTTGCAGTACTGCGCCAACCCCCGCCGGCCGCAGACCTTCACCCTACGGGCTTTTTGTCCGCCAGGATTTTCCATGCTGCACTTCATAACAGGCGTCCGCCTTATTTTTCTATCTTTTCCTATTTAATTCTAACATTTTCCAGAAAAAATTACAACGAAAGAGCGGTATACATTTTCACCCTAATTACCGAATTCCTCCAAAGCCTCCTGCATTTTTACATATAACCCCTCCAAGGCCCTCCCTGAAGTATCCTTCGAAAGATAAATTTTAATCTTCCGCTCCCGGCACTCTTTCTCAAATGCCTTTCCGAAATAACAAAAGCTTTTGGAAAGCTGTCCCCCCAGCACAAAGGCGTCCGGGCGAAAACTTTCCAAAAAAGGCAGCATCGCTTCCCGGAGCCATCCTCCAAATTCCTCATAAACCGCAAACGCCTCCTGATTGTTTTCCCCGCAAAGTTTAAAAAGCTCCAATCCGCTTTTTGCCTGCCCAAAGACCTTATGTGAAATCGTCTCCAATCCACGGACGGAGAGATAGTCGTCAATGATACTTTCTTTAAAAGGGGTATTGAAAATCCACCCCATAGGCGGCGCCTGCCCTTCCCCGCCTTTAAGAATCCTTTTGTTTTCGGCAAAAGCCGAACCCGCTCCCGTTCCCATACAAAGAAACATTATCCGCCTGCTGCCCTTTGCGCCGCCAAAATAACATTCCCCTAAGGCAAAGGCTTCCACGTCATGAAGAAAAAGAAAACGGCATGCCTGTTCTTCTTCCTCCGACAGCCAGAAACCGGCCAGATATTTCTTTATCTCCTGCGAAATACAAACTCCGTATATGGAATCATACTTGTTAAGCCCCCGCATCAGGCTGACTCCGCGCTCATAGTCAAAGGGGCCGGGGAAAGCCATGCCAATCCCCTTAATCCGCACACTTTCCCGCATATTCTTTTCCCCCGAAGGAGCTCCCGCCGAAATCTTTTCCCGTAAAAAACATAAAACCCGTGCAAAATTTTGAAAAATATCTTCTTTCGTGCCCCTGGCCTTAGCGTCAAAGCTGTCAATTTGGCCCCCATACAAAGCGCCCTTTTCATCCAAAACGCCCGCCTTTATATTGGTTCCGCCTACGTCCAGCATAAGATACGCGTCCATAAAATTCCCCTCGCTTCCCTTCACTCACAAGTCAAAGACCTGGCGGCATTCGCCAAATGGACATGCCAGCATGGCCCGTTGCTCGCGGAAATAAATTGCCACACAGAAAACCGCCAGGCATTCTTCCCTTCCCTCCGAAAGCACGGCAAAGTAATCCTACGGCAAATGATATCCTGACAAGACCGCCCTTTGAAACACTCACTGTAGATTCGGTACGCTTACTTTTAAGCATAGAATCCCAAAACGCCCTCATTGTCGATAGCGCACAGCTCCATTGCTTCTTCCTTCGAACACTTTTCATGGGTGGCAAGAGTATAGGAAAACTCGTAAAATCCCCCCAAATCCACCTTAAAATTCGTCTCCCAGAAATTATTCATCACCCAGGAATACGCCTGCTCCCGGTTCTTCTCCTGATTCTTCCCGTCGCACAGCAAAATGGGATGCGCTTCCAGGCTGCCGAAGGTCACCAGCGGAGCGTCCTTGACTGCCAGCGTGAGGGTTTTATCCCCGCCTTCCATCACAATTCCGTTCTGCAGAAGATAAAACTCCATGTTCGTACCGGGAAGCTGGTCAATTCCGGGTCTTATGATACAGCCCGTCTTGTCGAGATATTTCACCTCGTCCTCCCCTGCCGTAAAAGGAAGGGAAATATACAGATTTTCCGGCTCCCACACGCTGTCCTTATGAATCCGCACAGTGCTTTCTATTCTTGGAAGCTCCTTATATACTTTCAGGAAAATACTGTAAAAGCCTGTTCCCGTAAGCTCATAGTCCAGCCGCACCGCCGCATAAACCGGGCCGTTTTCCACAATCTGAATGTCCTTAAGCTTGCCGGCATAGCGCAGGGTGGACGTGTCCTTGCGGTTTCTTCCCATCCGCCTCCTGCACTCGCATGCCTGCCCCTTCATATCCGTCACTTCATAGATTCCGGTAAAGGCAGGGTACGCCGCATCTTCTCTGATGAGATTTTTCCCGTCTTTTTTATCGATAATGGCCGCAATGCCCTTTTTCTGGTCTAAGATGACCTGATAAAATTCCGTCTCCACCAGAGCGCAGTCCGTCCGGTAATCTCCCGGCACAATCACATCCTCCACGCCCTCCGCGCCGATATGGGCGTGATTTTTCACCGTAACCGGTTTTTTCTCCTTCACAAGGCGAATCATGACCTCTTTTTCTTCCTTTGCTTTCAGTGAGGCGATGACTTCCACCTGCGTCGCCCGGGCAATCCTTTTCACCTGAGACTTTAATATCTCTCCCGTAGCCATGTCCACCACTTCTATCGGCATATCTTCGCCGTAATTAATGCCTTCCATGTACTCCCAAAATTCGATATAAAGATATACTTTGGTCTTCAAATCCCTGTTGTGGGGGTTGATGATTTTATATCTTTGCGGCTTATCCTGGGCAATGGTAACCTCCCCTTTTTTTGCAAGAATCCTGTCCAGATTCCGGGATGCCTCCGTGTTGGCATTGATGGCGTAGGCCGTCTTTTTCATCTCCAAATCTCCCACAAGGGTTTCCCAGGGCTCCGATACGGAAGAAGAATACCCCCAGGTATGCTCCGCGTACAGCATCAGATTCTCGGCCGCCTGCTCCATCAGCCCTCCGTCCCCCAGCTCTCCCTCAGGGTCTAACTTCCGACAGATATCGTATTTTCTTCTGGCGTCGCAGAAAATTTTTACCGCCGCCGGGGTGGAACCTATTCCGTCAGCCCACCAGTCGTTCCAGTCTCCTTTGTAAGTGGCAATACTGTCACAGTTTTTTTCCACCTCCTCAAAAAACTGCTCAAGAGTCGCCATCCGAAACGAAATTTTCCCCTTGTAGAGGTCGTTAAGCGCATGAACCCGCTCCGCAATTTTCGCGTTTGGCGGCGCATTGTCCGTAATTGCCCCTGAAACCATAAAAGGAACCAAATCGTAAGGGTAACCTTCCTCCTCCAGATTCGCCAGATAGCGCTCCAACCGGGTTGTGGCAATCTCCATTTCCTTTTGCTCCGTGTCCTCCTTACTGTGAATCAAAACCATGTTGTTTTGGAGGGGCCTGTGGAACTCGTCATAGGTCATGTAAGTGCTTCCTCCGTGAGGGACCAAAAACATTTCATTCCCGAAATGATAATGCTCCCCGTTCCACACAAGCACCTTATTTCCTTTGGGCCCTTCCCAGTAAAAAGGCATCACCTTTTTATAAAGAGGGAACATGCCATGATGGGGATGCAGACAGGAATACAGATGCTTTATGCCATGCCCGGCAAGTGCGTCCGCGTATCCCCATGCAAAGCCGTTGATATCCGCCGTCATGCCGGAGATAACCGGATGGCCAATTTTTTCCCCATATTCCCTTGCCTGCGCAAGCCTTGTATCCAGCACTTCCTTCGAAATCAGCTCCGTCATATTCAGATAATTTCCGGACAAACCAATCTCCCCGCTGTGCACATATTTTTCAAAATCCCTGATATATTCTTCGGATGCATGGGCATAAAAATTTTTTACCTGCCAGAAATTTTCACACTGCCACACAAAGCCCTCGTATTCTTTTCTTCCATTTAAATGGATATCGTTTAAAATATCCACAGCCTGTTTGATAAAATCGCAGTGATAACTGATAATCTTATCCTGCCTTTCCGTATAGCCAATATCCGTATGGGAATGATGAATCAGATACACCTTCCATTTTCTGTTTAAATCTGCCATGATTTTTTACTCCTTTCCTGCCACTATTTGCCGGTATAGGCAAAGCCCGCCTCGAAATTTTTAAAACCAAAAGTTGACAGCAAATTCCTGGAATGTTAAGATAGATCATGTAATTTTTAAGTCCGGGTTTTCCGGAGCAAATAAGCGGATATGGCGGAATTGGCAGACGCGGCGGTTTTAGGTGCCGCTGGGCGACCGTGCAGGTTCGAGTCCTGTTATCCGCATTTAAAGAACGCCTGAAATAGGCGTTCTTTTTATTTTGTATTGTATATCGCATTGCAAATCATAAAAAAATGTCCGTTAGCAAAGAAGCAGGATTTTAGAGGCATCCAAAGCCGTTTGACCTATACGAACTGATATCAGCCCTCCGCTAATTTGCATACGTCAACCCATCCTTCCTCCCCGGCATATTTTTCCATCTCCGGTATGGTAAGTTCAATAGCGCTGTTGCTGCTGCCGCAGGCCGGAAACACCGTCTCAAATCGTTTTAAAGATTCATCCAGATACACCTTCACCCCCGGATTAACCGCAAAGGGGCAGACTCCCCCTACGGCATGCCCCACCAAAAGCGTTGCTTCATCCGGCGAGAGCATTTTGGCCTTTGTGCCAAATTGCTTTTTATATTTTCCATTGTCAATTTTCACATCCCCTGCGGCTACCACCAAAATTGCATGTCCCTCCACCATAAAAGAAAGCGTTTTTGCAATTCTTTGGGGCTCACAGCCAAGCGCCTGCGCCGCTAAAGCCACCGTTGCGCTGGATACCTCAAATTCCCGGATTCTTTCTTCCATTCCATACTCTCTAAAATATTCCCTTACTCTGTCAATTGCCACTATTTCTTTCCTCCTTAACTTTTATGTGCACTCCCAAATTCTCTTTTGCAGCTTTCTTTGCAGTCAGTTTACTGCGGGCATTACAGCTGTTTTACAATAAAAAGCATAAAAATCACATCCGTTTTTTAATTTAATAAAATACCCTGCACTCCGCAGAAATGAATCAATCGGCAAGCCCAAACGCACTCAGGTAAACCCCCACCGACCGGCTCATTTCCTTAGCAAAATCCGAATTATATTTTCTCTCGCAAAAACCTCTGCTCCACGCCTCGAAACTTACGGATTTACATTCCTTATCAAACATTCTGCGCAGCGCATCCCCGTCTTTGCGCCGATAGACGTTTTCCTGTACAATATCCTCAAGGCGACATCTCTCCGGTTTGAGACGTTCCTGCTGCTGGAGCGTTGGATAGCCAAACACCAGCCGCCGGGAAAACATATTCCGGCAGGTTTAAAAGCTCCCTGTGAATCTCGCAATTTTCCATAATATCCCCAATATAGCAGGAGCCAATTCCCATGCTCTGAGCTGCCGTAACAGCATTTTGCGCCGCAATGTTTGTATCCGACACTGCAAGCATCAAATCCCCTACTCCCGGCTTTCTAGGCTCACACCCGCCCTCCAAAAAGGCGTCGTACCATTTCTGCAAATCCGCGCAAAAGATAAGCACCATCTTTGCCTTTGCAATAAAAGGCTGGTTGTCGCAAGTCTCGGACAGCTTTCTCTTAAGTGCTTCATCCGTAATGTCAAGGATCGTGTATAGCTGCTGATTCCCCGCCGTTGGAGCGGCCATTGCCGCGCACAAAATTTCTTTTTTCTGCTCCGGCGTAATTTCCTGCTCTGTAAAAACACGCACGGATTTTCTTCTGTGTAATTCTCTTATTATCTCGTTCATTTACCCGCCCTCTCTTAAAATATCTATCCTTTTCAAGGTTCATCTGAGCTTAATCCGGCTTTCCTTACCCTATTCCCCTCGTACCTGCCGGCAGGCAGCTATTCGGTCTTCGGCCGCATAGTTACTAAATCCGGTTATCGGAAACTCTCCTCCACTATTGAAATTCCAGCCGTATCTTATCATTTTCCTCCGCCGCCACATAAGCCACCTTCACCAAAGCCTCTGCATAGTTCCCCAAGGCGCCCTCCAAAGCGTCCAAATTCCGAAACAAAAGCTTTGTCTCCTCATAAGTATCCGTCAGGCAATCATATAAGGCATCCAGATTCCTCCCATACCATTCAGGAAAATGTAACGCCCTGTTTAAAGTATCATGCAGCACATCCCTGTTTTTTATTTCATTTCCATCTATGATACAAATTTGCATCGTTATACCCCCTGCATCCTTTCTATTTCCCCTATTCTCCTTCATACAAAAGTTCAAATGACAGGTAATGATCCTCCGTATAATATATCAATCCGTCGTTAGAAAATACAATACGTTTTGCGCCGCGCTTTTTTGCTCCAAGAGTATCTATATCGCATTCCGTATAAATCCGTCCCTCTTCTTCGGGCAGCAGCCCTTCATAATTTCCAAAGCGGCTTCCACCAATGCACATCCCCGGCGCATAGGGTTCTAAAGACCCTCCTGTCCATCCTAACGCCTCCGCTTCCTTCTTTGTGATAAAATTAGATGGCAGCTGACCGTATAAATGAATATACAAAGCCACATCTTCCTTGGAAGTATATGTACCGTCTTCAGAAAGCGCAGGGCTTTTTTCTTCCTCCTTTAGGTCCTGCTCCCTGCTTTCGCCCGTATCAGCCTCCTGCAAAGAGTTTTCATCCGGCATGGCTTTATCCGGCGCTTCTTTCTCCGATTCGGCTTTATCTGATTCAACCACATCCGGCCCGGTCTTATCCGCCGTATCTTCCGCTTTTTCCAGGTGTGGCTCGCTGTCAGTCTCTAAATCACCGCCCCTGGTTTCTAACGCGGCATCGTCTTTTGCCCCGGTATCTTTTTCTATTTCAGCATTATTTTCTATTTCAGCATCATTTTCTACTGCAGCATTATCCCCTGCCGTAACATTGCTTTCCATCGCAGCATTATTTTCCATCACGGCATTTTTTTCCGTTGTCTTCCCGGCGCTGCATCCTATCAGCATAAATGCCAGCAAAAACATTGTTAAAAATCGCGAATTCTTCTTCATAATAAAAACCATACTCCCTTCCAACCCTTTAAATATGCTTTTCTTTCTACTTATTTTAAAGAAACAAAATTTACCCGTCAAGAAATATTCCTGTATATAGATAAAAAATAAAATTGTTTTTATAGAAAAAACTGCTATAATTATAGTTAGGTTCATGTAAATATGACTATTTAATTATCGTCCATGGACAAAAGATTTACAGGAGGAAAACTCATGGATAACCAGGATAAGGCGGGAAGCCGTACAAGACGTTTTTTAATAGGAAGCTTCACTCTCCTTTTAGTCATAAGTGCCAGCGCATTCTTATGTTTGGGATATTATATGAGCGTTACAAGCAGGGAATCTATTGATAAAGTGGGCCGTATGTATATGACAGGTATAAACAAACAGCTTTCCGCCCACTTCCGGACACTTATGACCTTAAAGCTGGAACAGGCAGAAACTGTTGTGGAGGTTGTTTCAACAGATATTGACAATGCGGAAGAATTATACCAGGAATTAGTCTACCGGATTCATGTCAGGGATTTTCATTATCTGGCCCTGTGTTCTGAAAGCAGAGTTCTGGAAATGCTTTACGGAGAACAGATTTATATTGCTGATCCTGAGCCCTTTTTCGAATCATTAGCGAATAAGGAAAAAAAGATTGCGATAGGCCGGGACGAGTCCGGAAACGAAGTGGTTTTGTTTGGTATCAGCGCAGACTACCCCATGAAAAACGGAGAAAAATGCCTGGCTTTAATTGCCGCTCTTCCCATAGAATACATTAGTCAGATGCTGGATACGGAAGAAACGGATGATTTGGTGTACACCCATATCATTCGAAAGGATGGAAGTTTTATCTCCAGTGCCATAAGCGACGAACATTCGGATTATTTTACCAGCCTTTACGATCGATACCCTGAAGACTCTTCCGACAAAATAGAAGCGTATATTGAAGCGCTCTCCACATCCATGCAAAACAAGGAGGATTATTCCGTTATCATGGAACTGGGTGGAAGCAGAGAGCTGATATATTGTACTTTGCTTCCTTATTCGGAATGGCACCTGATTACCGTTCTACCCTTTGGGGCTTTAAATCAAACGGTAGAAAGCCTGAATCTGAATACTACAATTGCTACCATATTGGTCTTTGTACTCATTCTTCTGATACTGCTGATTATTTTCTATATTTACTATAAAATGAGCTGCCAGCAGCTTCTCGATTTGGATGCGGCGAGGCAGGAGGCTATCCAGGCGACCAAGGCCAAAAGTGAATTTCTTTCAAACATGAGCCACGATATCCGCACTCCGATGAATGCAATCGTGGGTATGACGGCTATTGCAACCACACACATTGACGATATGGAGCATGTACAGCACTGCCTTAAGAAAATAGCATTATCCGGCAAACACCTGCTTGGACTTATCAACGATGTTTTAGATATGTCAAAAATTGAAAGCGGAAAACTTACGCTGACAGCGGAACGGATTTCTTTACGGGAAATATCAGACGGAATTGTCAGCATCGTACAGCCCCAGATTAAAAGCAAAAAGCAAGACTTTAGTGTGCACATTGATAATATTATGGCAGAGGAAGTGTACTGCGATGGCGTACGTTTGAATCAGATTCTTTTAAACCTTTTGTCCAATGCGATTAAATATACGCAGGAAGGCGGTTCCATACAGCTGTCCCTGTACCAGGAGGATGCGCCGCCGCCGGAAAAAGAGAACTATGTTCGAACACATATTAAAGTGAAGGATAACGGAATTGGCATGACCTCCGAATTTATGGAGCATATTTTTGATTCCTATTCCAGAGCGGATAGTAAACGTGTACAAAAAACCGAAGGAGCCGGACTTGGCATGGCTATCACCAAATATATAGTAGCCGCCATGGATGGAACCATTACCGTAGAAAGCGAACTAAACAAAGGTACTGAATTCCACGTAATATTGGATATGGAAAAAGCAACCGAACAGGAAACCGATATGTTGCTTCCCCCCTGGAAAATGCTGGTGGTAGACGATGATGAAATCTTATGCCGCACTGCCGTGGATACATTGGAATCTATCGGAATACAAGCTGACTGGACACGAAGCGGAGATAAGGCAATTGAACTGGTAAAGCTCCATCATCAGATGCGGGATGAATATCAAATTGTTCTTTTAGATTGGAAGCTTCCGGAACAGGACGGTATTACAATTGCCAAGCGCATGAAGCAAATCACAGATATACCAATAATCCTGATTTCAGCATATGACTGGGGCGAATTTGAGACGGAAGCAAAGGCGGCAGGTATTACCGGTTTTATTGCAAAACCATTATTCAAATCAACCTTGTTCTATGGATTAAAAAAATATATGAATGTCTCCGAAGCGGCAAACAATACGAATATTGATATGGATTTAGCCGGACACAATATATTGGTTGCAGAGGATAATGATTTAAACTGGGAAATCTTAAACGAACTTTTATCTGACTTCGGCATGAAACTGGAATGGGCTGAAAACGGACAAGTCTGTTTAGAAAAATTTGAGGCTTCCGAGCCGGGATATTACGCAGCAATACTAATGGATATCCGTATGCCTGTCATGAATGGTATTGAGGCCACACAGCAAATTCGCGCGTCGGCTCATTCGGACGCAAAGACAATTCCCATTATCGCCATGACTGCGGATGCTTTTTCGGAAGATGTGCAACGGTGCGTAGACAGTGGAATGAACGCCCATACGGCAAAGCCAATTAACCTGGATGAAGTAATCTCCCTGTTGAAAAAATTCATCCTGTAAAAATAAAATCCGGCTACTGCAAAAATATTCTATCAATTAAAACCTATCAACCAAAAACCCCGCGTGGCATAATGTTAGCCTCTTGCGGGGTTTACTTTTTCATAAAAAATACAAATATATAGGCATTCCGCCGTGTCTTTCATATCCACGCTCCCGGCTTAAGCTTAAAATCGAATAGGGGAAAAGCCTTCCTATACTCGCGCGCCGGGTACCCGTCAGCTTCTGCTGACAATCATCCTCTGGGTGGCCCTGTGCAGTCGAGCAGGGTAGCAGAAGCATGGCCCTCATGCTGCCCTGGCAGCAATTCCTTATACAGGTCAGCGCAATTAAGTAGGAAGGTTTTCTCCCTACTCTCCGCACGGCCCGTGTGCCACTTTAGTGGCATATTTCCTCTGCACAGGCCTGTAATCGAGTAGGGAAGATTTTCTCCCTGTCCGCTGCGCGGCCGCATGCTGCAACAGCAGCAAACATCCATATGTGGGCCTGTGCATCAAACGCCGACACGCTTCGCGAATCGGCTTATTGCATTAAACGCTGCCACGCTTCGCGAGACAGCTTTTTATTAAAAAGGGCAAATCCAAGTATTTCTACTTAAATCTGCCCTTCTTTAAATATCTGAATATATCAGTGCTGCCTCTCACTGAGGTCAGCTTATTGGCTATTAAACCAACACTGTTTTACACTTATCTTTATTCAGCTGTGTCTGCTGCACCGTCTTCCACGGCATCAGCTGCCGTATCTGCTGCGCCACCATCAGCGATATCTGCATACATGAAATACCAGTAGCCGTAAGGTGAATGCCAGGAACCTGTAATCTTGTCACTCTGTAACCAGAAGTCATTGTAGTAAGCTACAGGGATACATCCTGTTTCTTCCATAAGAATATCCTCTGCCGTATGCAGTGCCTCGGAACGCTCTGCTGCGTCAAGTGTTGTTCTGGAAGTTTCCATAGCCGCATCATAATCTGCATTATTGAACTTACCATCATTGTTTCCGTTTGTGGAGTAAAGTAAGTCTAACATATTGGAAGGATCGCTGTAATCGCCAACCCAGCCGTTACGTGCGGAATCATAATCGCCGTTACGACGCATAGGTGTGAAGCTTGCCCACTCTACGATATCTACCGTAAGGTCAATGCCAAGCTCTCCCCAAGCCTGCTGTAAGTACTCAGCTACAACTTTGTGATAACCTGCATCATTTGTGGAATAGGAAATGGAAGGGAATCCCTCTCCATCCGGATAGCCTGCCTCAGCAAGGAGCTTTTTAGCTTCCTCTACGTTTGCTTCATGGTTTGTAACATCAATGTAAGGCTGTCCGCCATTTGCATTGTCCATAAACTGGCTTCCGTCCGTATCAATCCAGCCGGGGCCCATGAAGTTGCTGGCTGCCGAATATGTACCCTGCATCAAAGTGTCTGCAACATACTCACGGTCAATTGCAAGGCTTAATGCCTTACGTACCTTTGCATCATTGAAAGGCTCTCTCTGTGTATTAACGCTTAAATAATATGTTCCGATAATCGGATCTACATAGAAATCGGCATTTCCCTCTAAGGAAGGAATTTCTTCCGTAGGAACATCCTTAATCATAAGAACTTCACCTGTCTGGTATGCACTGTAGGAAGCGTTAGCGTCCTCAATCAGATTCCACTTGATACCGTCAAGCTTGATTGCATCCGCATTCCAGTAGTTAGGGTTCTTGCTCATGAGAATATAAGATCCGGGTACCCATTCCGATATATAGAAAGGACCGTTGGAAATATAAGTCTCAGCTGAGGTTGCCCATGCATCGCCGTTTGCTTCGATTGTTGCCTGCTGTACAGGGCTTAAAGTAGCAAATGCTGCAAGGCTGCCAAAGTAAGAACAAGGAGCATTTAAAGTAACAACCAGTGTGCTGTCATCTTCTGCCGCTACCTGCAGAGCGTCTAAGTCGCCCTCAATTGCCTTGTCATAACCTTCTACCATAGAAAGTACCGTCTCAGCATAGGGAGCCGCTACCATAGGGTCACATACTCTCTTCCAGCTGTAAACAAAATCGTTCGCAGTAAGGTCGCTGCCATCAGACCATTTTAAACCGTCTCTTAAATGGAAAGTCCATGTAAGACCATCCTCGCTTGTCTCCCAGGATTCTGCCTGTCCGGGAGCCAACTTGCCATCCTGATCTACTGTCAGGAGACATTCAAAAGAATGAAGCAGCATATTGCCGCCGTCCACCGCACTGTTAAGCGCAGGGTCAATTGTTTCAGGGTCAGGTCCTACCTGTACGGAAAGAATCTTCTCTCCGCTTGCCGTAGCAGGCGCCTCTGCGCTCTCATCGCTACTGTCTGTGGTTTCAGCTGCATCTGCCGCATCATCACCTTCGGTGGTATCCGCCGCATCCGTACTTTCAGCCGCATCGTTGCTGCCGGAATTACTATTACCGCCGCCGCAGGCCGAAAGTCCGATAACCATAGTAACTGCCAACATAAGGGCGATTACTCTTTTTTTCATAACTTTTCCTCCTCTTAAATTTTTAAAATTAACAAATATAGACTTTTTAACGTCTATATTGGTTTACCACATTTTATAGGCCTTGTCAATAACATAATTATCTTGAGTTTCCGCAGTTTTATCCACAAGGTCCTGATTTTATGAGTATCATAGTG
>ERZ777011.2349-NODE-2349-length-15434-cov-7.175109_pt1 | contig 15434 bp, 16 predicted proteins | sample MGYA00374964_ERZ777011 | MGnify/ENA primary metagenome ERZ777011 (study PRJEB29310, sample SAMD00008975) | mouse gut metagenome | study: EMG produced TPA metagenomics assembly of the Metagenome analysis of fecal microbiota from mouse which was promoted...
TGGGAGAAAGGAAAATCCAATCACTTCCTAACATGATTGGATTATACGTGATAAATAGCTTTCTGTTTCGCCACAGGCAGGAAAAGATATCAGGGTTTTCATCGGGATTTCAATCAGTTTACCAATTCCCGTATATTATGTGTTATAATGTTTATGTGATTTTGTTTTCCTCATTTTTTCCCTTATCAGGGCTTATAATGCCCTGTGGGAAGATATAATACAAGGGAAACTTTAAGGGAAAGTTCACCTGCGATAAATTTAGTATTTTCAAGGGTTAGCGGAGATTTTAATAATAAAATATAGCAGCTAATGTTTCCTTTAAAAATCATCAAATCACAATCGGATTTTGTAAGGAGACCGGCTATGAAAAATCCTTGGGAAGAAATTTCATTATCTGATTATGAAAATCATATGAGATTGGATTCTGTTATGCAGTTACAGGCCATGAACGAAATGATGAAGAGTCAATTTAATGACTATTCTGTCACAAATATTATGATATTAGGTATTGCCGGCGGCAACGGTCTTGAACATATTTCCAAAGATAAATTTGAGAAAGTTTACGGAGTAGATGTCAATTCCGATTATTTGAAAGAGACTGCGCATAGATATTCCTGTTTAGATGGAATTTTGAATTGCCTATGTATTGATCTGATAAATGAAACGGATAAGCTGCCAAAGGCGGATATGGTTATAGCCAATCTATTGATCGAGTATATTGGCTATGAATGTTTTCAAAGAGCAGTCCGACAGGCAGATCCGAAATATGTTTCTTGTATGATTCAAATAAATTCAGAGGGTAACTGGGTGTCGGAATCGCCATATTTGCACGCATTCGACGTACTGGAACAAGTACATCATCAAATAGAAGTACATACCTTAGAAAAGACCATGCTTGAAATTGGCTATCATACAATAAAAACTTTGGAGTATGCGTTGCCTAATGGGAAAAAATTTATACAGATAGATTTTGAAAGATAGAGGTCGATCTCTTCATTTGCGACTTAAAATTCCCCTGATTTGTTATATTTTTTTGTTTTATTTAACAGAATGTAAATTCCGATCAATACAAGAACAGTAATACCGAGTATCATATACATCTGCTCAGTATTTATTAGATTTCCGGAAAAATAGAGATTGCAGTCAAGAGAATCTTTTATTTTTTCAACTACATCTGTCGGAATGCCCTGATTTTGCATTTCAGCGAGTGCCCCTTGCATTGTATGATTGCGAATAAGGGATGTGCCATAGGTGCCCGGCAAAAATGAGAGTATTTTTTGCAGTCCTTCGTCAAATGATGAAATAGGCATATACGCACCACAAAGAAAACCGTATCCTGCACTAAGGATCGTCTCTACTGCTGAAATTTGTCCATGCGTTGATAAGAAAAAGTTAATGATCGAAGATAATGCCGTTCCAAATAAAGCAAGAAGCAAAATATCAAGAAACAAAAAGAATACATCTGCGAGCGACATATACCAACCGACGACAGCCACATAAGCAAGGCAGATACCCGCTGCAGAGAAGCAAATAATAAGTGTTGAAAGCAAGGCCGCAGCATAATAACTCAGAGAAAGTGCAGCTGACTTTACAGGAGATATTCTTAAATCTTTTATCGTGCCGTTTGCTTTATCTTGCACCATTAAAAAATTTGAACAGAAAGCAACCGTTATACACGAAACAGCAAGAATGGAGGAGATAAGTTGACCGCCTACAAGTCCCTCTATGATACCTTTTGATAATTTGGGGTAAGCAGATAAATTAGATGTAAAACTATCACGGTACGTATTTCCGAGAAAGGTTACATAAAGCACAAGCAGTATAGCAGGTGTGATCAAAGAGGTAACGAACATCCACTTATCTTTGAAAAGCAATTTGATATTTCTTTTATTAAGCGCAAGAAACGTATTCATTTTTCTGTACCTCCCACCAACGTTTTCCCTGTGGCGGCAAGGAAAACATCATCCATTTTTCCTTTTGTTATTTCGTAATCATTAAACAACTGTGGATTATGAATAATCAAATCAGTTGCGCTTTTTGTGTTCGGTACCGAAAGACGATAACCGTTTCGTATCTGCTCATATTTTACACCAAGTTCTCTGATAGCATCTTCATCTACACCGTAAATTGTGATGTAATCTCCGGTATAAATATTTTTTAATTCAAGCGGAGTACCCTCTGCGGATATTTTCCCATCATCGATGATTACAACATAATCAGCTTCTGCGGCTTCTTCCATATAATGCGTAGTTAAAAATACGGTCATATTTTCATCTTTGCGGAAACTTGATATAACATTCCAAATGAGTCGGCGTGTCTGCGGATCGAGCCCTGTTGTCGGCTCATCAAGAATAAGGATTTTAGGCATATGAAACAAAGCCCTTGCAATATCGATTCTTCGGCGTTGTCCTCCTGATAATTTACCGACGGTGCGTTTCAATAGATTTTCAATTTCTAGTATTTCGGCAAGTTCCGAAAGCCGATTCTTAAATTCTGTTCCGGTAATACCGTATAAAGCGGCCCGACTTTCCAAATTATCATAAACAGAAAGGGCGGTATCCAAGACAGATGCTTGAAAAACTACCCCCAGTTCACGCTTAATAAAGTCCATATCCTTATCTGAATCGTGTTCGTCAATAAAAATGCTCCCGCTGTCTTTTGACAGTTGTCCGCACATAATATTGATTGTGGTTGATTTTCCTGCCCCATTGATACCAAGAAAGGCAAATAACTCTCCCTCTTTTACATGGAAACTTAAATCTTGAACAGCTTTTACACTTCCGAAACTCTTGCTGAGATGATTGATTTGAATAATATTGCTCATTTAATTTCCTCTTCCACAGATTTACATATATATACCATAACATAATATATTACCTAAGTCATCAATATCTTTTGTGCAGGAACATATTTCTATGTTATAATTCAGTAGGTGATTAGACTTTAGCGGGAAGGACTTTTGACGGAATAAGCAGGAAACAGCAGAGAGGCTATCATGATTTATATTGCAGACAATATATCAAACTATTTGATATATCTTTTTATAATTCATTTCGGATTCAGGTTAAACCCAAGAAAAAACAAGCTTTTTATTAGCGCCTCGGTTCTGGCTATGTTGTCTGCCGGGGTTTACAACGCATATTTTGATACAAACTCTCCGATCGTCTATATTTTTTGGAGCGCCGTTTCTATCTGTTTATTTTTTGAAGACAGATTGAGTCATCTGTTCGTGCTGAGCGCAGCCCTCATGTATTTCACGGGAATCATTGATACGTTCAGCGTTATGCTGATACAGATTGTTTTAATAGGCGGAGGAGTCAGCGGCACGGGGATAACTTGGTGGATGGAATCTGCCTACCTGCTCTCATTTTTGGTATACTTTCTGATATACTTGAAGCTCTTTAAGAAAAATGACATATATTTGTGCGATATAAAATTCAAGTATAAGTTTGCGCTTTTCATACAGGGAAGTATTTTCCAGATGTTCTATGATTATGTTTTTTATTTCTTTGACGAAAATCATGCAAGGTATGGATTCGATGCCTATGCGGTATTTTTTATCAGCATAGCGGGGGCGATTTATTCCATTTTTCTTACGCTCGGCCTTGCCATAAAAAATATACAGTCAGACAGGCAGAACAGGGAATTGCAATCTTTTATGTATATGCAGAAACAGCAGTATGATTACCAATTACAGCAGTCGGCGGCTGTACGGCGTTTTAGGCATGATTTGATAAATCATATGGGTGTTCTCAGAGAGTTGGCGAATCAAAAAAAGACAGAAGAGGTCAAAGAGTACATAGATACTATTTGGAAGATACAGGACGAGTTTGATTTGAAAATCCATACGGGAGACGGTCTGTTTGATGTAATCCTGAATTATTATTTATATTTGGCAGAAAAGGAAAATATAGATTTTACGGTGACAGGAAAACTGACAGGGAAAACAAGTTTAGAGATGTTTGATATTACGACACTGATGGGGAATATATTGCAGAATGCTCTGGAAGCAGCAGTACAAACAGCCGTTCCTAAAATCCGGGTTGAAATGATAGAACATAAAAAAGAAATTTTTATTGTTGTCAGCAATAGTGAGGTGAAAGAAATGAATATCCGGAAAGGGTTTCTCAGGACATCAAAAGCAGATAAGTCGAATCATGGATTCGGTCTGAAAAATGTTGCTGCTGCGGTCCGCAAATATCATGGGGAGTATTATACGGAATCCATAGTGGAAAATGGACAAGCAATGTTTAAAATCAGTATTGCCATCCCAAAAGTGATCTCTGAGGAGGACAAGGCATGAAAATAGGTATTGTGGAAGATGAGCCGGTATGGAGAAATAAGATAAAGGCATCAATTGAAAAATACTGCACAGATAAAAATATTTCTGCTCAGGTTAAAGCCTATGATAATGAAAAAGATTTTACGGAAAATGCAGATGCGGATTTATTGTTTCTGGATATCGAGCTTGCAGAAGGTGAAGATGGTTTCAGGATAGCTGAAAAATTGATGGATTCCGGAAGTCAGTGCAAGATATGTTTTTTAACGTCACATACGGAAATGGCCAGATACGGATACAAAGTGAATGCATTCAGATACATCGATAAGAAATATCTCGAAGAAATAGACGAGGCGCTTGATTCCTTCTTTAAAACCAAGATTCAGGAAAGAACCATTTATTGTAAGGATACCGCAGGGATCCGGCACAGGATAAATTTAAGAGAGCTTTTGCTTATCGAGACGAGTGGGAGAAAATTAAGATATCTCATGCGAAACGGCGATGAGCATATTTGTGAAGGACGGATATCCGAGACAGCGCAAAGCCTGTCTCCATTTGGCTTTTCTTGTGTTCAGCGCTCGTATATCGTCAATTTAAAATATATTGAAAGTGTAAACAGCCACGAGATCATGCTCTGTAACGGGTTAAAGATAGCGATCGGCAGGGTTCACAGCAAAGAGTTTAAGAAAGAGTTTTTCAGATGGAGAATGTTGTTCGATGACTAATTCGTGTCGTTTGTGCAAAAAATATGTCTTTTATGCAGATAACATGCCATTTTTTTCTCAGTGTGGTATAAAAACAGTAAACGGCATGATAGAAAAAGCAGGTATCATGTAATAATGGCGCCGGAAAAAGTCAGGAGATATAGCGCAGAAATGAGGAGAATGGTTCATGAAAAAAATGAGAATGAAAATGGCAATGATAATGATCGTGTTTGTGTGTACGCTTTCGTCATGCGGAAAGCCGGAGGATTTCGGCAATACGCAAATGGATGCAGAAGGCAGCATAAAAGAAATTTCCGAAGAAAATCCGCAGGCAGTATCCGATGAAGCCGAAGCGGATTCGTATGAGGGCGAATCCGATGATTATGATGCGGATGCCGAACCGGAACATCCGACAGGAGAATATGATTATGAGGGCGAATATAACAGTTATGATGTAAACGAGCCGGCGCTGGAAATAAAGAAAAATGATGACGGGACTTATCAGATCCAGATAGACTTATTCAGGTTGTACTCGTTAGATGATGGTACCGGTAAGGAAACGGAAAAAGGATTGGAATTTGCAGCTGCAGGTCCCGGCGGAAATGAAGTGAATGGAGTAATAAAACTGGAAGAGGATATTGCGGCCGTAACCATCTTTGGTCAGGAATGGCTTGATTTTGCAGGATTAAGTGAATATAGATTTTACAAAACATCTGATGTGCCAAACATACAGGAGATAGAAAATACGAGTCCGGAAATGTCGGCGGATGAGCTGTTAGATTCCTTTATCAATGGCCGGATAAGCGCCGTTGACTCAACAGATTTGACATCGACGTTTTATATTACCGACTTGAATATGGACTCTGAAGAAGAGAACGCTTATTCTATTGGGGAGAAAGTGGATCTTGACAATGACGGCGAAAACGAACTGATTCTTAACGGGCCTTACGGCGGAATATATCTGGATGCGCGTGATAACATGGTATATGAATTTGCCGGAGGAGACGGCACTGCGCTCATTCTTTCTTATATCTATTATTATAACGGGGAGATATGGATTATGTACAGCAACAGATCGAGTGCAGGATTTGAATGGTACCATATGGAAAAATTTGAAGGCGCTGATCATTTAGTTGCAGAAATGGATTTCGGCGAGGAATTTGACCAAAATAATCCGGAGGCAGGCATAAAATATACTTTGAATGGAGCCGAAATTTCATATGATGAATATATGGCATTAGGCAGTAAAATTTTCGCCGCTGAAGTATATACAAACTGAGAGAAATCGGTGTGGCCGCGGACGAAGCATATATTATGTAAAGCCAAAAGAATCATGGAAATGAATTTTTGTTTTGCGGAGAGGGAATGAGGTATGTACAGGATTGGGATCTGTGATGACGACAAAGAACTGTGTTCCGGATTGGAAGAACAAATTTATTCCATAGCAAAAGGATTGTCGGTGAAAGCAGATGTTGAGGTTTGGCATTCCGGTGAAAGTATATTAAATGACTTGCAGAAAGGCACGCAGCTGGATTTGATATTTTTAGACATCGAATTGGTGCAGGCAGACGGCATATTGGTGGGGAAGTTTATTCGCAATGAAATGGATGACATAAGTACCCACATAGTATACATTTCTTCCAGACAGACATATGCAATGCAGTTGTTCAAGATCCAGCCTCTTGATTTTTTGGTAAAACCCATATCCGATGCGCAGATAAAGGAGGTTCTTCTCAGGAGCATCAGGCAGAGGCAGAGCCTCAAAAGCAGCTTCGAGTACCAAAAAGGGGGTGCAATATTCAGGATCCCGACAAAGGATATTGCTTATTTAACGAGTATGGACAAGAAGATCCGGCTTGTTACAAGAGACGGTGAAGAGGAATTTTACGGAAAGCTGAAAAATATTATAGATGAGCTTCCTGCGGATTTTATGATGATACACAAGTCCCATATTATCAATCAGGTATATGTCAGCGAATACGCTTACGACTGCGTAAAAATGTCTGACGGAACGGTTTTAAATATCAGTAAGCCGTATCGGAAAGAAATTAGAGGAAAAATAAAGCAACATCGGAGAGCAGAAATATATGGTGACTTATAGAGTGGTATCTGAACTGATTGTAAATATCCTGCGGGTTCTGCTGATCAGGAAAATGATGGAGCTGTTTCTGGCCGCAGCTGATGAAAACGGAAAAAAGATCGGAGCGGGATTTGTATGCTATTATCTGCTGACCATCGCTCTGTACAATATTTTCAACATATCAGTGCCATACGGTATCTGTAATTATCTGGGTATCGCGGGACTGACTTTTCTTTATCAGGGAACATGGAAAAAGCGGGTCTGGGTATCGTTAGCGATATTTGCTACAGATCTGGCATGTGCTCTTGTCGTTTATTTTGCTTTTTCACAGAAGTATTTCGGGCACCAGCAGGCAGTTCGGACGCTTTTGCTCTTGATCTGCGTCACATTGATCAGTCATATCGCATATCCGGCGGACAGCGGGGAAATCGTGTTTGATAAAAGGCAGATATTTATTTTGATCATGATTCCTGCGGCAAGCGTACTTATTTTATGTGTTTTGCTGTATGGGAGATATGAGGGGACGGCGGCCGCGTTGATTAGTATATCCATACTTATCATCAATCTGGGCATATTTTATCTCTATCATATGATGGCCGAAAACTATAGGAATTTAAGGGAAAATGATATCTACAGACAGCAGACATCCATCTACCGCAACCAGTTGGACGTGATCATGGAATCGCAGGGGCGTATCCGGGCGTTGAGGCATGACATGAAAAATCACATCATGGCGCTTCAGATGCTTTTGCAGAAAAAGGATTTGGAGGAAGCCGGCAGGTATCTCGGCTCCATGCAGGATTTTATGACGAATCCGTCAGAATATGTTGTCACAGGAAACGAATCCGTCGACGGTTTGTTGAACTATAAGCTGCAGAGGGCAAATGAGATCCTGAAGGTGGTGGAGGCAAAGGTAAATATACCGGAAAAACTGATGCTGCATTCTTTTGACTTAAACGTGGTGTTGGGGAATCTGCTTGACAATGCCATAGAGGCGGCAGTCCGGACAGAAGAAAAAGAACTGAAAATAGCAATCAGGCTTGAGAAGGGGATCCTGTTTATCCATATCCGCAATAGTTGTCAGGGGATTGCAGACGGAAGGGTGGAACGCCCAAGAACCACGAAGGAGGATGCGCCGAACCATGGAATCGGTCTGGGCAATGTGCGGCGAATCATTGAAAAATATCATGGAGACATGGATCTGGTGTGTGAAAACGGATGTATGGAAACAGATATCATCATGTACATAAAGGAACTCTGATCTAGCTGATTCCGGCAAAAATATGGTTTGATTTCGCCAAAATCCAAAAGAACTCTGTTTTTGTGGTATGCTTTGTACAACATAAAAAAAGGGATCTTGTTTGGGAGGTATCAGTATGAGAAGAAATCATTTATTCTTAACGATGGCAGCAATACTTTGCGCCCTTGGCCTTACCGGCTGTCAAAAAGCGCCGGATGCGGTGGAGGAAAACGGCATAATGCACGCTCAGGGCGATATGGAAAGACAGGTGCAGGACATTGCTGCGGCAGGCTCACAGGAGCAGACGCAAGCGGGAGGCGGGCGTGACAGGGAGGCAGGTCAATATCAGGGCACAGTAGGCACAGGCGATAATATAATAAGCATAAACGCCGAAATTCCCGCGCTGCCTGATCAACTGTATATCATGACGTTAAAGCCCGATGAAAGGCTTGACGGAGACACGCTGCTCGCCTTCCTCGACGGCGAAAGCGGCAGTATAGAGGATACTTCACAGGAATATTTAAAAGAGATAGAAGAGAATGACAGATCCAACAGCACCCCTGACGGAAACGGCGAAAGGTTTTTATATTCCAGATTCGGTGACCGCAGCGCGAATCGGCTTGGCGACGGGAAAAAGGAGGCGTCCTTTTCGGGCCATACGTCGGCGTATTATGTGGATCATGGGTTGAGGGAAAAATATTTCGAGGTGTACAGCAAGGATGACGGAGAAACGCTCATTCCTCCGGAAAGGATGGGCGATGGCAGCTTTTCGGCAAACGAAGCAGCGGAAATACTGTTGGACAAGCTGAAAGCCGTGGGAGTGAGTGAGCTTGTTTTTCGGAAAATATACTATATTGAAGGCGGTGATTACGGCTTTTACCAGATGGAGTTTGTGCCCGCCTATGATGGAATCGCGGTGGACATCGGAGCCGACAGCTATGCGCTTGGGCAGGTTTCTCCCAATGGGTATGCAATTGTTTCGAAGGAGGGCGTGGCGGAGGTCTTTCTTTCAGATTTCTGCGCAAAGGCGGCGGATAAAGAGCCTGTCACGGCGATTTCTTTTGAGCAGGTTTTGGATATACTGGAACAGTATTTGGATGGCGGCATGCTGGAATCGGATGGCACGATCTTATACGATAGAGTGGAATTAAATTATTATCCGGTGCCAAATCCTGCGCCTGCTTTGGACGAGATAGAGTATAAACAGGAATTGGTGCTTACGCCCATATGGCATATCTATATGCCCCTTGACGAATATGTGGAGGGAGGCTGCGGAGATGCCGTGGGGCCGGTCCACATATGTGTGAATGCGGTCACAGGGGAACTGGAAGAGGCGGATTAGGAACCGTGAGGCGGGAAAGTGATAGAGGGTGTGTGAAGGCATATGAAATTTCTATGGATGGATGTCAAAAGAAGTTTTGCGACTCCGGGATTTTTGGCGGGCATTTTGGGGCTCGGGGCATTGCTTGTGTATAATTTTGTCACGGAATCGCTTCATTCGGGGAGTCCCTATTATGCGATTGTGAATATACTGGCCGCATCGGGTTTTACCGTGTTTCCGGTGCTGGGGTATGCGGCTCGCTTTTGCGGGGAGTATGAGAGCGGGTATTACAGGATGATTCTTGCCCGGATGAAACCGCAGAGATTTGCCAGAATACGGATCATCAGCGTGTCGTTGTCCGGAGGAGTCATCGTTGCGCTTCCCTATCTTCTCGTATGCCTTGCGGCTGTGTATCTGGAGTCGCCGGAGGTGGCCAATGCCAACCTTCTGGGACTGGACGCTTCGGGCGTGAATGTTTTGAGGATGGAGGCAGATATCGAGATGGTTGTGATAGGTCAGACCTATGGACTTGGCGTAATGGTGGCAGTCAAGGTGGTGCTGGGTTTTCTGTTCGGGGCCGCATGGGCTTTGGCGGGCCTTGCGTTTGCGGTGTGGATGCCCAATAAGTATGTGGCACTGCTGGCCCCCTTCGTCCTGTATCAATCCCTTTATATCTTGATGCCGGGTTGTCTGAATCCCGCCCTGTTAGTGCGCGGGGACGATGCAGGCCATGTGTTGTCGATTGCAGCGGAGTGTGTCTGGCTTTTTGCCGCTGCGGTGGCTGTCATGGCGGGATTTGGGAGGAGATGCAGGGATGAGTAAGGGCATAAGAATTGCCAAGGCAATCCGGATCGCCTTTTGGATGCTGCGGCAGGAGATGGGGAGTGTCCGGACGATCATGGGGTATCTGTTGGGAATGACATTTCTGGCGCTGGGAGCGAACGACTTTTTGCGGTATGCAATGGAGATGAGAGAACCCGTCAATGTTTGTGAAACCTTTATTGTCACCTCAAATCAGGGGATGGCGTGCAGGCTCTGGGTTCTGGGCTATCTGTTGGTCATAGGGGATGCGCCTTTTGTCAAAGGGAATACCTATATGGTACTGTATCGCAGCGGCAGACGGGTCTGGAATGCAGGTATGCTGTTTTATGTTTTCCTGCAGGCGCTTTTGTATATCCTGTGTCTTGCAGCCGTTTCCGTCGCAGCCGGCATTCCGTTTGGATTTTCCGGGAAACTTTGGAGCAGTCCCGTCTATATGCTGGCAACCGCTGCCTCGAATGCGATGGCGGAAAAATACCATATTTATTTTGAAGGTGCGGCAATGATGGAATATATGACAGTTTTTCGGGCCTTTGGCATTACCTTTTTATATATGCTTTGCTATTTTGTTTTTCTGGGGGTTCTTTTGTATCTCTGCAGCCTTGCGCTCGGCGGTTTTTGGGGATTGGCAGCAGTGTCAGCGGCGCATTTGGGAGGCGTTGTGTTATCCTTTGCCGGCAGGCTGCATTCGAGCCCGGTATACTATGTGGACAGCGCCGGCAGTCACTGGAGGTACCCTTGCCGGATGCTGGTTTTCATCCTGATTATGACAGCGGTGTCATTAGTTGCCGTGAAGAGGGCGGATATCTGATATGCAAATAGACGAAACAGAGAGGTGCATTATGGAGCAGAGTATGGTTTTAAAATTTTTCGGAGGAGTTTCACAGGACGCTTCAAGTTTGGCAGTTGACTTTGAAAAGGTATTGCGTGAACTGGCGGCATGGCTTTTGCCCATTGGCGTCTGCCTGCTGGCAGAGGGGCTCCGGCTTGAAAAGTGGAGGAAAATAGAGACGCTTGCAAGTTACCGTTATGTGACGGTAAAAAAATGGTGGCGGCGGAAGTTTGCCGGAATTATGCGAAATGGCGTATTGACGGCGGCGGTTATGTTTATCATGGCAATGGCGGCCGATATCGTAAACGATGGGAAACTTTCGGATAAAAGTTTGAATGTGTTCTTTTTATGGCTTGTCCATATGATATTGACAATGACATTTTTTCTGATGCTGGATCTGACCGGAGTCAGAAAACTTGCGCCGGCAATCCTGTTGCTGTCGGAAGGGGGCACTTTTCTCGTGGGATTTTCAAATACGAGGATAGCCCGGTTTATGTACGGAATGTGGGGTATGTATTTTCAGAGTAAATGGTATTTTGAGGAGACGGGAGTCTCGGTGTTATCTTCCATTTTGTTTGAGATGGCGCTGATTGCGCTTATCTATCTGGCCGGAGGGATTTTTCTGGAGAGGAAAGGGGTTTTCGTATGACAGAGATAATCAGAATTGAAAATGTAAGCAAAAAATTCGGAGATGTTACCGCCCTTGAAAATGTAGATTTGAGCATGGAGAAAGGAAAAATATACGGTATTGTCGGAAGAAACGGTTCCGGAAAAACGGTACTATTTAAACTGATCACAGGTTTTTTAAAGCCTACGAAAGGGCGGGTCACTGTTTGCGGAAAAGAGATCGGGAAGGACATAGATTTTGCGGACAATATTGGGATCATCATAGAAAATCCCGGATTTTTAAAGGGGTATACGGGGTTTAAGAACCTGACATATTTGGCGGGCATACGCAATGTGATCGGTAAAGAGGAAATCAGGGAGAGCATGAAAAAAGTAGGACTTGACCCGGATAGCCGTAAGAAGGTTGGGAAATATTCATTAGGAATGAAACAGCGTTTGGGCATTGCTCAGGCTATCATGGAAAATCCTGAAATACTGATTCTGGACGAGCCGATGAACAGTCTGGATAAGCAGGGGGTGGAGGAGGTCAGAGAGATTTTGATGGGACTGCGGGACGACGGAAAAACGATCATACTTGCAAGCCATAATAAAGAGGACATAGAGATCTTGTGTGATGAAGTGTACGAGATGGATCAGGGGAAATTTTATTTTGACAACTCCGATCAAAAGTAATATACTTATCTACGATAAATGTTAAGGATATCCAAAACTATCATTAACCGAAAGCATATCAATAAATTGCATTGTGAGAGAAGATTACTGTCATGACAACAATTTTGGAAAAAATAAGGGAAAATGCCGGGCAATACCCGGAACGTATCGCGTATAGTGTAGAAAATCACGGGGGGGTACTGAAGGGGCCGGCTCGTTAACATGGCATGAACTGGATCTTTATTCAGATAAGCTGGCTGCTTATCTGAATAGGTATTGTGTTACAAAAAAGCCGATAGTAGTATATGGACACAAAGATCCATATATGCTGGTTTGTTTTATTGCTTGTGTAAAATCTGGCAGGGCATACTGTCCGGTTGATATTTCTGTTCCTTTGAGCAGGACAGAAGTGATTATTAATGAGGTGAATCCCGAATTAGTATTAACAACCGAGGCACTTATGCTGTCTAATGATCAAATTTTGACGAAAAAACAAATTTCGGAGATCATCGAAAAGGAAATTTCTACGATTCCTCAAAATGAATACGTTTCAGCAGAAGATGTGTTTTATATTATTTTTACTTCCGGCAGTACCGGAGTGCCCAAAGGAGTCCAAATTACGAGAGACTGTTTGGATCATTTTATTATGTGGGCAGTAAGTCTTGGAAATCAGCTTCGGGAAAATAAGCATTACATTTTCTTAAATCAGGCGCCTTTTTCTTTCGATTTATCAGTCATGGATTTGTATCTTTCCCTGTACATGGGAGGAACCTTGTGGGCATTAAAAAAGGATATTCAGGGAGATATGAAAAGTCTTATTCAGTCACTTGAATGTTCCGGCGCCAATGTTTGGGTTTCTACCCCTTCTTTTGCGGATGTCTGTCTGGCTGATAAGAAGTTTTCGGAAAATATATTGCCAAATCTGGATTTATTTCTTTTTTGTGGGGAGACTTTGACCAATCGCACTGTGGAAAAGCTTGAAACTGCTTTTCCGAGAGCAACTATCGTAAACACATATGGGCCAACGGAATCCACAGTCGCAGTAACGGAAGTGGAAGTCACCCCTCAGGTCAGAGGACAATTCAATCCGCTGCCCGTGGGAAAAGCCAAATCAGGAACCTGGATTTTGATTATGGATGAGCAGGGAAATGTAGTCCCGGATGGGGAAAAGGGTGAAATTATTATAGTCGGGGATTCTGTCAGTATAGGCTACTGGAATAATCCGGTACTTACCGGTAAAGTCTTTGGAACATATAACATAGACGGGATAACGTATAGACTGTATCATACCGGAGACAAAGGGTACAAAAAGGAAGGACAATTATTTTATTGCGGCAGAATAGACTTTCAGATTAAGCTGCATGGATATCGTATAGAAATAGAGGATATAGAAAGCAATTTAATGAAGCTGGAAAGTATAAGCAAAGTTGCCGTGACGCCTGTTTATCGGGAAGGCCAGGTAAAAAGCTTAAATGCATATATTGTTTCGAAGCGGGAAGTGAGTAATTCTTTCTCGGAAGCACAGCGAATCAGGGCCGAGCTAAAAGCGTTTTTGCCGGAATATATGATTCCTAAAAAAATTATATTCAAGGATCAGCTTCCAATGACGAATAACGGAAAGGTTGACAGAAAAGCATTGGGAGGAATATAAAATGAGTTTTTTTGATGGATATGATTTTTATTTCTACTTAGTCCTTTTCCTGATTCCGGCCATAATTTTGGGTTTACGTGAAAAAAGTTTGCGATGGTATCGGACAATAGCTACTGCTTTTTTTATCTGGATGGTTTACCGTGATACACCGGTACAATTTCTTTATTTACTGGCTTATGTCGTCATAGCGGTGTATTTGGTTAAGATATATCTGGTACTTAGAAAAAAATATGGGCGAAACAAGTATTTGTACGGACATGCGGTTTTATTTGCATTATTGCCTTTGATCACATATAAAATCAGTGGGATGTCAGGGGGAAATTTATTTGGCTTTTTGGGAATTTCATATATTTGCTTCCGTGTAATTCAGGTAATCATTGAAACATACGATGGTGTTATTACGGAAATCGATGAAAAGCAGTTTTTAATGTTTCTTCTTTTTTTTCCGAGTCTAAGCTCCGGCCCCATTGACAGAAGCAGGCGTTTTGCGGAGGATGACAGCAAAATATATGCAAGGAACGAATATGTGGAATTACTGGAAACCGGAATGTTTAAATTAGTATTGGGCGCTTTTTATAAAATAGTCTGTTCGGCATATTTCTATCGCCTGCTGACAGAAGTTTTTGAGGGGAAACATAAACCTCTGTACTTAATAGGGTACGCGTATATATATGGGATGTACTTGTTCTTTGACTTTGCAGGTTATAGTGCTATGGCTGTAGGAACCAGTTATATTTTAGGCATCCGAATGCCGGATAATTTTAACAAACCATTTTTGAGTACAGATATGAAAGACTTTTGGAACCGATGGCATATAACATTGTCCACATGGTTCCGGGATTTTGTATTTACGCGGTTTATGGTTGATTCCGCACGCAGAAAGCGTTTCAAAAACCGCTTATATGGAGCTTCTGTAGGGCTGATTTTGAATATGGGAATCATGGGAATCTGGCATGGCGCAGAGGCTCATTATATTGCATACGGATTGTACCACGGTTTCATTCTGGCAATTACAGAAGTATATCAGAAAAAGTCAAAATTTTATCGTGAGAACAAGGATAAAGTTTGGTACCGAGGGTGTTCTTGGTTCTTGACTCTTAATATGGTCATGCTTGGCTTCTTGATCTTTTCAGGGTATATGCAGGAAGTTATAGTTGTAATAAAAAATAAAATTTAAAGTCTGCAAATAAAAAGTCAAGCAGAAATTGATGAACTTTGAAAATTTTATAC
>ERZ777011.2352-NODE-2352-length-15420-cov-3.131468_pt1 | contig 15420 bp, 12 predicted proteins | sample MGYA00374964_ERZ777011 | MGnify/ENA primary metagenome ERZ777011 (study PRJEB29310, sample SAMD00008975) | mouse gut metagenome | study: EMG produced TPA metagenomics assembly of the Metagenome analysis of fecal microbiota from mouse which was promoted...
GGAGAGCGGCTCGCGAGATGCGCGAACGCGACGAGAGGGGGGAAGAAGATACCGTGCGATCCGCCCCGAAACGCAAGACCAAGAATTTCCTGCTTGACGATGATGAATTTGAGTTTGAATTCCTGAGCATGGACGACAGGGACTGACGGGAGAGCACGCAACAGCGACAGGATTGGTAGGAGAATGTTCATAGAGATAGATTTTAACAGCGATGAAGCTATATATATGCAGCTGCGCAACCAGATTATCCTGGGGATTGCTACATCACAGTTCAGGGAGGGTGATATGCTCCCGTCTGTCAGGCAGCTTGCAGATACGATCGGTATCAATATGCATACGGTCAATAAGGCATATACCGTGCTGAAGCAGGAGGGATATGTCAAAGTAGACCGCAGAAGAGGCGCTGTGATTGCGATCGACATCGACAGAATGCAGGCGCTTGATGAAGTGCGCAGAGAATTGCAGGTGATATTGGCGCAGGCAAGTTGTAAGAATATTTCCAGAGAAGAGGTACATGCTCTTATAGATGAAATATATGAAGATTATGGGAAAGGAATGGATTATTAATGCAGCCACAATTTACAGATAAGGCGAAAGCGGCATTAGTGCTCGCGGAGAGGGCGGCCAGAAGCCTGAGGCAGAGTTATGTGGGAAGCGAACATATTCTGCTGGGACTGTTGCGGGAGAATACGGGGGTTGCAGCCACGGTTTTACAGAATAACGGCGTAGATGTCGTGCAGTTAAAAGAGATGATCAAGGATCTGATTGCGCCGGAGAGTTCGGTTCTGATTGCAGAGCGGGACGGTTATTCTCCGCGGGCACAGAGCATTCTGGATGAAGCGCACAGACAGGCGGAGCGCTTTCACAGCGATAAGACGGGAACGGAACACATACTTCTGGGGCTTTTGAAGGAGGGCGAGAATGTAGCGGTCAGACTGCTTAACACGATGGGAATCTCCATACAGAAGCTGTATGTGGATGTGCTGGTGGCCATGGGCGAGGACGGCGCCTTGTACAAAGAAGATCTGGGGAAGAAACAGGGTAAGAAAAAGAGTTCTACTTCCACGCTGGATCAGTACAGCCGTGATCTGACAGCTCTGGCGAGAGAGGGCAGGCTTGATCCGGTGATCGGCAGAGAGGAAGAAATCACGCGTGTGATTCAGATCTTAAGCCGCAGGACGAAGAACAATCCCTGTCTGATCGGTGAGCCGGGTGTGGGTAAAACCGCTGTGGTAGAGGGACTGGCGGCACGGATCGTTACGGGGGACGTACCCTTTACCGTACAGAATAAGAGAGTGCTGACGCTGGATCTGTCCGGCATGGTAGCCGGAAGTAAATACAGGGGTGAATTTGAGGAACGGATTAAGAAGGTCATACGGGAAGTGATTGAGGACGGCAATATAGTCCTTTTTCTGGACGAACTGCATACGATTATCGGTGCCGGAGGTGCAGAGGGTGCGATCGATGCGTCCAATATCCTGAAGCCCTCTCTGGCAAGAGGTGAGATTCAGCTGATCGGGGCGACCACCATTGCGGAGTATCGTAAATATGTAGAGAAGGATGCCGCGTTAGAACGGAGATTCCAGCCCGTGACGGTGGAGGAACCGACTGTGGAGGAGGCGGAGAATATTCTGCGGGGTGTTGCGCATAAGTATGAGGAGCATCACCGCGTTACCATTACAGCCGAGGCAATCAGCGCGGCGGTAGCGCTTTCCAACAGATATATTAATGACCGGAACCTGCCGGATAAGGCGATTGACCTGATTGATGAGGCGGCCGCGGCGGTACGGCTTAATGTGACCGGGCAGCCAGACAGGCTGCGGGAGCTTTCGGAGGAGATTAAGAAGATCGATCTGCAGATCGAGCGATCTATCCGCATGGAAGCATTTACACAGGCGGCGGAGCTGAAAAAGAAGCAGGGTGACTGTATCAGGAAGTATGACAGGATCATCAAGCGCATGGAGAAGGAAGAGGCAAAGCGCACTTACGTGGTGGGTGAGAACGAGATCGCGGAGGTTGTAGCGCTCTGGACGAAAATTCCGGTAAAGAAGCTTGCCGAGAAAGAGAGCGAACGGCTGCTGAAACTGGAGTCTATTCTGCATAAACGTGTGATCGGGCAGGAGGAAGCGGTGACTGCTGTGGCTAAGGCGATGCGCAGAGGCCGGGTAGGACTGCAGGACCCTAACCGTCCGATTGGTTCATTCCTGTTCCTGGGACCGACCGGTGTGGGTAAGACCGAACTGAGTAAGGCGCTGGCAGAGGCAATGTTCGGCTCGGAAAACGCATTGATCCGTGTAGACATGTCAGAATATATGGAAGGGCATTCCGTGTCCAAAATGATCGGTTCCCCGCCGGGGTATGTGGGATTCGAGGATGGCGGACAGCTGTCGGAGAAAGTACGCAGGAATCCGTATTCCGTGGTGCTGTTTGATGAGATCGAGAAGGCGCATCCGGATGTTTTTAACGTATTGCTGCAGGTGCTGGATGACGGACATATCACAGACTCTAAAGGCAGGAAGGTAAGCTTTAAGAATACAATTCTCATCATGACCTCCAATGCGGGGGCACAGAGGATCATAGATCCTAAGAATCTCGGTTTTGGTGCACAGACAACGCAGCAGCAGGACTACGATAAGATGAAGTCGGGGGTGATGGAGGAAGTAAAACGCCTTTTCAAACCGGAATTTATCAATCGTATTGATGAGATTATGGTATTCCATCCACTTAACAGGGAGGATATGAAGAAGATTGTCACGCTGCTGGCGCAGAATCTGGTGAAGCGGTGCAGAGAGCAGATGGAGATAGAATTAGTCATTACGCCTTCCGTCAAGGAATGGCTGATTGATAAGCATATGGACACTAAGATGGGCGCAAGACCTATGAAGCGTGCGATTCAGTCAGAGATTGAGGATGCACTGGCGGAAGAGATCCTGCGGGGAACTGTCAGACAGGGCGACCGGGTATGTGCAGGACTGAAAAATAAGCAGATTGTATTTACAGTACGTGAAGATAAATAATAAGCAAGGACGTAGGAGGACAAGACAATGGCTGTAGTAGAGGAATTACTGCGAACAGAAGAGGACGGAGCGATCAGTTTCGGCAATTATAAGCTGGAGACCAAGGCAAAGCTGGAGAATTACGAGCATGACGGCGACCTGTATAAGGTTAAGACTTATAAGGAGCTGACGAAGCTGGAGAAGAACGGTATGTTTGCCTATGAGTCACAGCCCGGAACGAGTGTCATTGATTTTAAGGAAACGGAAGATGGTGTTGCCTTTACGGTAGAGGCGGATGAAGACACGCAGATCACAGTCGGTCTGGAAGAGGATACTGAGTACAGCGTTACCGTAGGGGATGTGAATATCGGTAAGATGAAGACGAACTTAAGCGGCAAGCTGAGCATCAGCGTGGAACTGGAGCATGCGGGCGAGATCGCGGTCAAGATTGTGAAGAATGGCTAAGAGCAAGGCAGGGACAGTGTTTTACTGTCAAAACTGCGGACATGAATCCTCTAAGTGGGTGGGACAGTGTCCCGCCTGCAAAGAGTGGAACAGTATGGTGGAGGAGAAGGCGGTCGTCAGGCATGACGGCGCATCCCGCGGCATCGGAAGCGGCGGCAGCGCACGCGGTGTGAGAGCGGTGCAGCCTTCTAATCTGTCGGAGGTGAGCGTACAGGAAGAAGACCGTATGCAAACCCGTATAGCGGAACTGGACAGAGTGCTGGGCGGCGGTATCGTGCCCGGCTCGTTGACGTTGGTGGGAGGCGATCCCGGAATCGGTAAATCGACGCTGCTGCTGCAGGTGTGCAGGCTGATGGCGGCCGACGGGCGTAAAGTGCTCTATATTTCCGGAGAAGAGTCGCTGCGGCAGATCAAGCTCAGGGCAAACAGACTGGGAGACTTCTCGGATAATCTTCTGCTGCTGTGTGAGACGAGCCTTGAAATCGTGGAACAGACGATTCGCAATGTCATGCCGGACATTACGATCATTGACTCCATACAGACAATGTATCATGAGGAGATCTCGTCGGCGCCCGGAAGCGTTTCTCAGGTGCGGGAATCCACGAATGTGCTGCTGCAATTGGCGAAAGGCCTTAATGTATCCGTCTTCATCGTCGGACACGTGACGAAGGAAGGAACGGTGGCGGGACCGAGAGTACTGGAACATATGGTGGATACCGTGCTTTATTTCGAGGGAGACCGGCATGCTTCCTATCGTATTCTGCGCGGCGTGAAGAATCGTTTCGGTTCTACGAATGAGATCGGCGTGTTTGAGATGAAGGAGGAGGGACTTGTCGAAGTGCAGAATCCTTCGGAGTTCATGCTGAGCGGCAGACCGGAAGAGGCAAGCGGTTGTGTTGTATCGTGTTCTATGGAAGGGACGCGGCCGATTCTGCTGGAGATTCAGGCACTGGTATGTCACAGTAATTTCGGCATTCCGAGAAGACAGGCGATCGGCACGGACTTTAACAGGGTTAATCTGCTGATGGCGGTATTGGAGAAAAGGCTGGGCGTACAGATGTCTGACTGCGACGCCTACGTGAATCTGACCGGCGGCATTCGCATCGCGGAGCCGGCGATCGATCTGGGGATCGCCATGGCGATCGTGTCGAGCTTTAAGAACCGGGTGATTGATGACCGCATCGTTGCTTTCGGAGAGATCGGTTTAAGCGGTGAAGTGCGGGGCGTCTCTATGGTGGGACAGAGAGTGGCGGAAGCGGCTAAGCTGGGATTTACGACCTGTATCATCCCGAAATCCGGTATGGAACAGGTGAAACCTGTTGAGGGTGTAAAAGTGATCGGGGTGAAGACCGTACAGGATGCGATTGATCTGATCTGACCGAGTCGTCTTTTGATTCCCGGTCCGGTATTGGAAGAATATGACAAAAATGTAACAAATTTATGAATAAATTTAATATTTTAGGTTTTTTCTATACCCAAGTAAGAAATTTTGTGATAGGATAATGTGGATATGTATAGTGCTATAGGTATGTGATAACAAATAAGGGTTCTTATGGGATAATGAAGGGGTGTTACCATGAACCCGGGCGAAGGAGTCACTTATGGACAAGCAGGTACAGGATTCTCAGGAAGTACAGCGGAGTGAGAATCCGGCAGATAACGGTCAGCCGGAACGTGTGAGCGGGACTAATAACGGGAACACAGCGACACAGAACAACGGCAGACGAAGAGGGATCAGAAATGTGCCGCTTCTGATTGCAGAGCTTCTGCTTTTGACGGCGGCAGTTGCAGTTATGTATGTTGTGGTCACGACAACCAGAGAAGTCGAGCGTAAGACGATCGACAGGGAAAAGATTACGATCAATGAAGAAGTGGCAGAGATCATGCAGGAAGAGGAAACCGAGACCATGCTCAAGGGGTATCACAACATCGCGCTTTTCGGTGTGGATGCCAGGAACGGAGAACTCGGCAAAGGTACGAGAAGCGACACGATTATCATTGCGAGTATCAATCAGGATACACAGGAGATCAGACTGGTCTCGGTGTTCCGGGATACCTTCTTAAACCTTGGCAACGATTCCTATAACAAATGCAATGTGGCGTATGCAAACGGCGGACCGGAGCAGGCGATCAATATGCTGAATACGAATCTGGATCTGAATATTACGGACTATGTGACAGTGGGATTCGGAGGATTGATTGATTCAGTCAATGCACTTGGCGGCGTCGAGATGGAAGTCACGAAAGCGGAGATCTCGCATTTGAATAATTATCAGCTGACGATGGCGGAGGAGCTGGGCGTGGATTATATACCGGTGGAGCGCAGCGGCAGACAGCTGCTCGATGGTTTGCAGGCCACGGCGTACTGCAGGATACGGTATACGAAGGGCGATGATTTCAGGCGTGCCGAGCGGCAGAGAGATGTGCTGGCGGCAATGATGGAGAAGGCGAAAACCGCTTCCGTAGGAGAGTTGACTGAGATGGTTAATGCCATACTGCCGGAAGTGCAGACTTCGCTCGGTGTCAATGATATCGTGAGCGTTCTCGGCAGCGTGGCGGGGTACGATATTGTTACAAGCGAGGGATTTCCTTTTGAAGATAACCGGGTCGGCGCCAATGTAGGCAGCAAAGGAAGCTGTGTCATTCCGAACGATCTGGAAGAGAATGTAATAGAACTGCATAGCATCTTGTATCCGGAGACAGACTATAAACCGTCCAAGCGTGTGGCGGGAATCAGCGATGAGATTGAGGCATTGACAGCCGAATACAGATAAAAGAGCGGGAAATACAAGACAGCAGCCTGGGACCGGAGCCCCGGCTGCTGTTTGATGGTTATATCGGTAAGAAAGTAAATGATGACAGAAAGGGCATGGCAGAATGAGGAAGCTGTTTGTTTATTTGAGGGACTATAAGAAGGAGACGGTCTTAGCGCCGCTCTTTAAAATGCTGGAAGCGACATTTGAGTTGTTTGTGCCGCTTGTCATGGCGGCAATCATAGATCAGGGCATCGGCGGCGGGAATGTTCCTTATGTATTCCGCATGGGCGGGCTGCTCATAGCGCTTGGCGTGATCGGACTGGTATGTTCCATCACGGCACAGTACTACGCGGCCAAGGCGGCGGTGGGATTCTCCACGAAGCTGAAGCATGCGCTGTTTGCGCATATTCAGGGTCTTTCTTTTACGGAGATCGACACACTGGGGACGTCCACCATGATCACGCGCATGACATCCGATGTCAATCAGGCGCAGAACGGGGTCAATATGGTGCTGCGGCTGTTCCTGCGGTCACCGTTTATTGTTTTCGGCGCCATGATCATGGCATTCACCATTGATGTGAAAGCGGCGTTCATTTTTGTCGTGACGATTCCACTGCTATCCGTGGTGGTTTTCGGTATTATGATGCTGACCATGCCGATGTATAAGAAAGTGCAGTCGGGCTTAGACAGCGTGCTGGGCATTACGAGAGAAAATCTGACGGGCGCTCGTGTCATACGCGCTTTTAATAAGGAACAGGAAGAGATCAGTGCTTTTGAGGAGAAGAACGGAAAGCTTTCGCACATGCAGCTCTTTGTCGGGAAGCTGTCTGCTTTGACTAATCCGGTCACATACATCATTATTAATGCGGCCACGATCATACTGCTTTATACAGGCGCCGTGCGTGTGGATGAGGGAACGATCACACAGGGACAGGTGGTTGCGCTGGTCAATTACATGTCACAGATTCTGATTGAACTGGTGAAGCTGGCGAATCTGATCATCACGATCACGAAAGCGCTTGCCTGTGCGAACCGGATTCAGAGTGTGTTTGAGATTCAGTCAAGCATGGAGTGGGAGCAGAAATTGACCGATGAGGGCAATGAGAGAAACATAGCGTCTGCGGCAGTCGAAGCAGGAACCGGCAGCGGGACAGCAGGGAAGACGGCTGCAGGAGGCGAAGAAAGCGGCAGTCGGCAAACAGATTATAGAGTAGAATTTCAGCATGTACACTTAATGTATGCCGGCGCCGGTGCGGAATCCCTGTCGGATATGGATTTTTGTGTCAGGAAAGGCGAGACCGTTGGCATTATCGGTGGTACGGGATCAGGAAAATCTTCGCTTGTACATATGATACCGCGCTTCTATGATGCGACGAAGGGGTGTGTCAGGGTAGACGGCAGGGATGTGCGGGAATATGCGATGGAAGAACTGCGTATGAAGGTGGGCATCGTACCACAGAAGGCCGTGCTGTTCCAGGGAACGATCAGAGACAATCTGCTGTGGGGGAAAGGAGATGCCACGGAGGAAGAACTGTGGCAGGCGGTCGAGACCGCACAGGCTAAGGAATTTGTAGAGCAGAAAGAGGGAAAACTGGACGCCCCTGTGGCGCAGGCGGGCAGGAATCTGTCGGGCGGTCAGAGACAGCGCCTGACCATAGCCAGGGCGCTGGTGGGAAAGCCCGATATTCTGATACTGGACGACAGCGCATCGGCGCTTGACTATGCCACGGATGCGGCGCTTCGGCAGTCGATCCGGAATATGGAAGGCGATATGACGGTCTTTATTGTATCACAGCGGGCGTCTTCGATCCGCCATGCAGATCAGATCATAGTGCTGGAGGACGGCGAGATCGCAGATATCGGTACGCATGACGAACTCTTGAAGCGATGCGGAGTGTATCAGGAAATCTATTATTCGCAGTATGAGAAGGAGGCATAAGGAAAACTATGGCAGCGGGAGAAGGAAAGAGCAGTCAGAAGGCGACTCTCGGGAAAGTATTACATTATATCAGGCACTACTGGTTCTATCTGGTGTTATCAATCGTGATGGCAGCTGTCACTGTGACACTGACACTCTATCTGCCTGTATTGACCGGACGGGTCATAGATTTGATTCTGGAGAAAGGCAAGGTGGATTTCGCGGGTGTATTTCAGATATTACAGCGGATGGCAGTTGTCATCGCGGTCACAGCGGCGGCGCAGTGGATCATGAATGTCTGCAATAATAAGATGACATACCGCATCGTGCAGGATATCAGGAACGAGGCTTTTCGTAAGATCGAGATCCTGCCGCTTAAATATATCGACGGGCACTCCTACGGGGAAGTGGTGAGCCGTGTCATTGCCGATGTGGATCAGTTTGCGGACGGACTGTTAATGGGATTTACCCAGTTCTTTACGGGTGTCATCACGATCCTCGGCACGCTTGGATTCATGTTAAGCGTCAACGTGGGCATCACCGGCGTGGTGGTGCTGATCACACCTTTATCTTTCCTGGTTGCGGCTTTTATTGCGAAAAAGACTTATACGATGTTCCATGTGCAGTCGCAGACACGGGGGGAACAGACGGCGCTGATCGAGGAGATGATCGGCAACCAGAAGGTGGTGCAGGCCTTTTCCCATGAGGACGAAGCGCTGGAGGAATTTGATGAGATCAATGACAGGCTGGGCAAATGTTCTCTCAAGGCGATCTTCTATTCCTCGATCACTAATCCGGCCACGAGATTTGTCAATAATCTGGTTTATGCAGGCGTGGCGGTGACGGGCGCGGTCTTTGCGATCAAGGGTGGAATCAGTGTGGGGCAGCTGTCCTGTTTTCTGACCTATGCGAATCAGTACACGAAGCCTTTTAACGAGATATCGGGCGTGGTGACGGAACTGCAGAACGCTTTGGCATGTGCGGCGCGTATCTTTGAACTGATCGAGGAGGAACCGCAGATTCCGGACCGTGAGGACGCGGCTGTCCTGACAGACGTGGAGGGCAGAGTAGATCTGCAGCACGTGGAGTTCTCCTATGTGCCGGACAGGAAGCTGATCACGGATTTTAATCTGTCGGTGCGGCCCGGACAGCGGGTGGCAATCGTCGGACCTACGGGCTGCGGTAAGACCACGGTCATCAATCTGCTGATGCGGTTCTATGACGTGCAATCCGGCAGAATCTGCGTTGACGGTGCGGATATCCGTGATGTGACCAGAAGTAGCCTGCGGGATCATTACGGCATGGTATTGCAGGAGACATGGCTGAAATCGGGTACGATCCGGGATAATATTGTGATGGGAAAACCGGAGGCGACCGAAGGGGAGATCATAGCCGCGGCGAAGGCGTCTCATGCGCACAGCTTTATCAAGCGTCTGCCGCAGGGGTATGATACGCTGATCGGCGAGGACGGCGGCAGTCTCTCACAGGGACAGAAACAGCTGTTATGTATCACGAGAGTCATGTTGTGTCTGCCGCCCATGTTGATCCTGGATGAAGCGACTTCCTCCATTGATACGAGAACAGAGATCAGAATACAGAAGGCTTTCGCCACTATGATGCAGGGCAGAACCAGTTTTATCGTGGCGCACAGGCTGTCCACGATTCGCGAGGCGGATGTGATCCTTGTCATGAAGGACGGTAATATTATCGAGCAGGGAAATCATGAGACACTGCTTACGCAGGGCGGGTTCTATGCGACGCTCTACCAGAGCCAGTTCGCGGGATAAGGATGTAATTTCCCCGGGAAATCATGTTGCGAAAAGGTGTTTTGCAAATTTTCGAAAAGGGTATATCGCACAAATTGTTCACGCAGTTGTCCTGCGCAGGAGAATGAGATTTTCTTAGTATTCCGTGCAATAGCCAGCAATTTAGGAACATGGATGTTCCTAAAAGCCCGAAAAGAGCCTGGACGGCTCATTGAGGGCGGTTGCGTCCGTTTATCATAGATTTATCGGAATATTTAGAAAATCCATTCGACGGAGCCGACACAAGAGAGCAATTTGCGCAATATGCCCTTTCAGATTATGGCAGGCATTTTTTCACAACATGATCTCGGGAATTTATTGCATGTAGTAGGAGGCGTCCTCGTTATAATCCATATAGCGGGATGCGATGTCTAAGATGACGCCGTCTTCCCATGTGAATGTCAGGTAGTAGTAGACTACCGTATGGGAATGCAGATAGTCATCAGAAGTCAGAAAAGCCAGGAGAGCGGATTTCTCGATCTCATTCTCCTCACAGAAGACATCGGGGTCAACGGGCAGACCGTCGATAAAGAAAGTGGGCAGCAGGCATGTGACGGAATCCTCGAAGGGAATCTCTTCCGCGGGAAATACCTGATATTCGCCGCCGTTCACGGATGTGAAAATACGATACTCGCCGTAGGCGGCAAGAAAAGTTTCAGGGGTGTCTCCGACGGATACCCCTTTGTTTGTTGTAGTGGTTTCCAAATCCAGTTCATAATCCACCGCCGAGAGCAAAGGCGTAACTTTGCCGCAGCCGGTAAGCAGGCTGAAGGTCAAAGCAGCGGCAGCGAACATTGCAGCAAGTTTTTTCATGATAAAAATCCTTTCTATGAAACACAAAACCCGTGAGCGGTAACTCACGGGTGATAGCAGGGGCAGTAGGAATCGAACCCACATCGATGGTTTTGGAGACCACTGTTCTACCTTTGAACTATGCCCCTATGTATTGCAGCAGGTATATGAAACCGCTGATTTGTATTATAGCATAGGTAGGCGTGGTTTAGCAAGGGATTTTTTTATGTGGGAAAAGCTGAGAAAAAGGCTGCATTTATTTTGATAAATTAAAAAAATATGGCACCATTACAGCCACATTTGCGTGTTATCTATAAGGAGGTGAAAGACTAAATAAATTGTTCGAAAAACGATTCGGAATGGAGGAAAGATATGTCGGTGGAAGAGATTGTCGCGGAATATGGAGATATGTTATTTCGGATTTGTCTCGTGATGCTGTGTAATGATCAGGACGCACAGGATGCGGTACAGGACACCTTATGCAGATATATGGAGCATGCACCGCAGTTTCGCGGCGTGGAGCATGAACGTGCATGGCTGATTAAGGTTGCGGCGAATCGGTGCAGAGATGTTCACAGAGGAAGACTGCGTCACCCAACAGTGAGTCTGGAGGAGGTTTCGACCTACTGTGAAATGCCGGAGCAGAGCGGAGTGCTGGCGGCCTTGATGAAGCTGCCGGATAAGTTGAAGACAGTCATATATCTGCACTACATAGAAGGCTACAAGACGGAGGAGATTGCCGAAATGCTGGGGATCACCGTGAACGCGGTGAAGAAAAGGCTGCAGAGAGGGCGCAAGAGCCTGCAGCTATTGTTGCAATAAACAATGCAATGTCAGCAAGAATCGCCGGGAAGCAAGATTCTTGCCGATTTTGCCGCAGGCAGAATCAAGGGAAAGGAGTCGGATGGAATGAAGGTTGAGGATTTAAGAGATTCTGTAAAGGGAATCCATATGAAGGAAGAGATGCGCAGGGAAGTCATCGGAGCAGTCAGGGAAAGAACGGAAAAGAATGCGGAAGGGGATGCAGCGGGGAGAACCACTGCGGCATGGCACAGGGCGGCGACAGCGGCGGCGGTTCTCATTGTGCTATCGGGAGTCATAGTCTTTCCGGTTCGGGCGTTTGTCAATTCTCTTCTGCAGGAACGTCTGGAAGCGATGCCAAAGGAGGAGGTGGAGAAGGTCTACGATACCGCGGTACACAGTCAGGAAGAGGCGGACAGTTATTCCAGAGCTTATACTGACGGCGAGAAAACGAGATATCAGGAGCTTGCCGAGAAGTATCTGACAGGTACATTTCCGGAAGGTGAAATTCCGCAGGCGGACAGTGAGGAGGATGTGCAAGAGGATGAACTTTGCTTTATCGTGCCGCGCAGCACATTCTATCTGCCGGATCGGGAGCTGACAGATGAAGAGATTTTGGAGATCATAGATTTCAGCGTGAAGAGAGATTATGCCCTCAGACAAAAGGTTGAGAAAGAGTATGCGCAGGAGCTTGCAAAACAGGAAGAAACTGAGCAGAAGCAGATTGCCGATAACGTGGAAAACGGCGGCATCACACAGCAGCAGGCGGTCGAGATCGCTACGGAGAAGCTTTATACCTTTTTCGAGGATGACGGCGAAGGAATGGAATTAAACAGCTATTACAGCGAGAGCGGCCACGGGACAACGGGAGAAGCCGTTTATGTTGTCACATGGATGCATCCTGCCACGCACAAATGTTATTCTGTGGAACTCAGTGCGCAGGACGGCCGCGTAACATGGGCGAACCAGACGAATCCTGGATCGGTGGATGTACCGGATCTTGCGGCGGAGGAGGCAAAGGAGAGAATCGGCGTACTGCGGAAAAGCGCGGATGCGTTTATGGAGAAGAAGGCGGAGGCTGCCTATGAGAATGTGTATGTCTACTATCTGGAATGTATGGATGGTACAGAGGTGTATCATGACGGCGTGAGATTCGTGTTTGAGCTGCCGGACCAGAGCGCTTACGGCGTGACTTATGACTGGGACGGGGTATTGGATAATTATATGGAAGTCGATCTGGCGGACTATCGGGAACGGGACGGAAAGCCCAGACTTATGCAGGTCAGGGGAGAAGAGATAGAGCTTCGGCAGGTATTTCAGAAGCTGGACGAAGAGTAACGGGCTTGCAGATTATGCCGTAGAATGCGGCAACCATAAAATAAGCTGCTTTGAGATGGAACCGGTTTGTAACCTGTGCCATCTCAAAGATCGTCAGTATTTTCGATACCTGCGCCATGCGCTGGTTATGCCCATGGCAATGATCACGACCGCAAGCACGGTCACGATGCAGAATGCAGGGACGCCCTGATTGGAACTGACCGCGTCGAGTTCCGAGATAATGTCAGGGTTGGTCAGGTAGAACGGCGCGGAATAGAGCAGCAGTTGAATCGGAAAGAGGACCAATCCCCATATGCGCAGAACCGATTCTTCCAGTGCGGCGGCAAGCAGTATCCGGATGATGCCGCGCAGCGCCAGGAAAGCTGCCACTGGCAGTACCCAGCAGAACGCAGCGACAGTGACGGAATGAAATGTACTGCGGCAGCGCGCGGAGATCAGGAGCGTGACCGCACATAATTCCATTACGCCCAACAGACCAGAGAGCAGGATTCTGGTTAAAAGCGTGCCGAAAGGCATCACAGGCTGGCTGAAGTCTGAGACCAGACTGGACAGGCATTGCAGTCCCTCCCAGCCGTAGACTACGCCGTACAGAAGCAGGGAGAATCCGGTGATCATCAGCCAGAGTCCGAATGACAGTGTGAAAGCCACCGCAATTTTGGCACAGATATCTCTGGCAGGACCTTCCTTTGTGGTAAACAGCAGCGGCTTGATTCCGGATTGCAGCTCGTCGGAAAACACGGTGGAAACGGTGCACAGAATCAGGATGCAGGTCATGATCAGGCTTATGTAATATCGTTCTGTGTAAGAACTCCACCCGTCATAGTAGGCGAACCAGATCCCATCTCCGGTCTCTTCGCGGAATTGTCCGAGTCCTGTTTCGGCAAGCGGAAGCGTCTTCGTGGCAAGGCGGTAATCATCCCAGCCGTGCAGGTATCCGTCGGAAGCATACGCCATGACAAAGCGGTTTAGAAAATTCCCGTCCGACACGCCGTAATATTTTTCAACCTGCTTTGGGAATCCGTACTGATCCACAATTTGTTGTATTTTGCTGTCCGTGAGAACGCCTTCGAACTCTTGTGTGATCTGTCGGTCGATCCGGACGGCTTCATACCCATGATAGGTTACGCCGTTTACCGTAGAGCGTGTGGCGCGCAGATCCTGCAGGAAGAGGATGAGAAGAGCAGCCAGAATACAGAAGATGCCAATCGGGAATATTTTCCGGCGGCAGAGTTTATAGAGTTCTGTTTTGTATAATCGCATGTGGTTTCCTCCGAATGAATATGCATTGCCCGGAATATCCGGTTTTATAGGACGCTTTCTGACCGGCATAGCTGATCAGTCATGAATCGGGCAGCGTATATTTCTTTTTGGTATAAAAAAGGTAGGCGTCCTCCAGCGTCACCTCCACAGGAGACGCGCTCTCTACCGGCTTATCCGCGGACACGATGCGCAGCTGTACCTGATTCCCCTGATTACGCAGGTTACTTATGACATACTGCCTGCCCAGTTTTTCGGCTTCGCGTTCCGGCACGGTACAGCTCCATACGCAGCCTTCCGCCTGCTGCAGTATCTGTGCTTCGTCGCCGCTTTGCAGGATTTGTCCGTCTTTCATGATCATGATCTGATCCGCAATGTACTCGATGTCCGAGACGATATGGGTGGACAGAATTACCAGACGGTTCTTGCCGAGGGAACTGATAATATTGCGGAAACGGACACGTTCGCCGGGGTCCAGTCCGGAAGTGGGCTCGTCGAGCACGAGAATTTCCGGATCGTTTAAGAGTGCCTGCGCGATGCCGACTCTCCTGAGCATACCGCCGGAAAAGGTTTTCAGCTTATTTTTCCTTTCTTTTGTCAGATCCACCATCTCGAGGAGCTCATCGATTCTCGTGCGGGCGTATTCTTCCGGCAGCGCTTTGAGCGCCGCCATATAATGGAGGAAGCGCAGTGCGCTGAAGTCCCCGTAATAGCCGAAGTCCTGCGGAAGATAACCGAGAAGCCTGCGGTATTCCCCTCCCATCTGCAGGATCGGCATACCGTCGCATCGAATCGTGCCCTGTGTGGGCTTTAAGATGCCACACAGCATTCTCATGAGGGTGGTTTTGCCGGCGCCGTTTTCACCGAGGAGTCCGTACACGCCGTGTCCGAGCCGTATGCTGACATTCTGTACCGCGGTCTTGTTCTTAAAAATTTTCGTAACCTCTGTCAGTTCTAATTCGTACATAAGATTTCTCCTTTACTGATTTCTCTGAAAAGTGCATGGATCTGTATACCCAACAGACCGGCGCCGAAAAGCAGGGCAATTACCCAGACAACAAGCGCAGACTCTGTGTACAGATGCGGTGTGGACGCCAGTATGACGTAGAATACGGAGAGAAAACCGCCGATCGCCGCAATCAGCCACACATTTTTGCGGCCTGCCTCGGTCAGCAATACGCCCAGGCATGCACACTGGGTGAAAATATATGGCACCAGGATATACACACCGATCTGCAGCAGCCGGATCTGCCACCTGCTGCCTGCAAACAGGATCATAATCATAAGTACGG